>Ga0209455_1000151_pt1 | contig 129842 bp, 126 predicted proteins | sample AraplaCol_mCL_r2_FD_184275 | JGI IMG/M metagenome (GOLD analysis project Ga0209455, IMG submission 184275) | Arabidopsis root microbial communities from North Carolina, USA - plate scrape CL_Col_mCL_r2 (SPAdes) (version 2) | ecosystem: Host-associated > Plants > Roots > Endosphere | place...
GCCGTTGTGCACGATCGCCACGCGGCCGGCGACGTGCGGATGCGCGTTCGCCTCGTTCGGCACGCCGTGGGTGGCCCAGCGCGTGTGCGCGATGCCGGTGCCGCCGGGAAACGGATGAGCGAGATACTGCGCCTCCATCTCGCGCACCTTGCCCTTGGCGCGCACGCGGTGGATCGCGCCGCCTTCCAGCACGGCGAGGCCGGCCGAATCGTAGCCGCGGTATTCCAGCGCTTTCAGGCCGGCGATCAGCAGCGGGGCAACGTCACGCTGGGCGGCGGCGGCAACGATTCCACACATGACGGAAGCTCCTGTTGGTTGGTGCATGCCGGCCGGGCCGACGCAGGCGGCGACTGTGCCGCCGCCGCGTTTCAACCGGCTTTCGACACCGCGACCGGGAGCCTGTCGGGCTTGAGTGGTCGAGGCGAAAATGCGGCTGCGTGAGGACAGCTTTTCGACGCTTCGCCGGCCCATAGTGGTTCTATGGGCCAAGAAGCGGCGGAAAGATGAACCACGCAGACGGATTTGCAGCCCGGCCGGCTCAAGTCCGGCAGGCTCCCAAGCTCAGTTCACCTTGCGACGCAGCCAGTTCAGCAAGTCGATGCGGGTGATCAGGCCGAGGAACTGCTCGCCGTCCATCACGATCGCCACGTGGCCGCGCTCGAACACCGGCAGCAGCGATTCGATCGGCGAGCGCACGTCGAGCATCTGCAGGTCCGCGATCATCGCCACCGAGACCGGGTCGCGGAAGCGCGTCTCGTCGGCATGCACGTGCATCAGCACGTCGGATTCGTCGACGATGCCCACCAGCCTGTTGCCGTCCATCACCGGCAGCTGCGAGACGTCGTACAGCTTCATGCGGGTGTAGGCGGTAATCAGCAGCTCGTGCGGGCCGATTACCACGGTGTCGCGCTTGGCGAACGGACGCAGCAGCAGGTCGCGCAGGTCGCCGTGCTGCTCGCGTTCCAGGAAACCGTTGTCCAGCATCCAGTAGTCGTTGTACAGCTTCGACAGGTACTTGTTGCCGGTGTCGCAGACCAGGGTCACGACGCGCTTCGGCGCGGTCTGCGCGCGGCAGTACTTCAGCGCCGCGGCGAGCAGGGTGCCGGTGGAGGAGCCGCCCAGCACGCCTTCCTTCGCCAGCAGTTCGCGCGCGGCGAGGAAGCTCTCCTTGTCGGAGATCGCGTAGGCCTTCTTCACCCGCGAGAAGTCGCTGATGGTCGGCAGGAAATCCTCGCCGATGCCTTCCACCAGCCAGCTGGCCGACTTGGTGGAGAGCGTGCCTTCGTTGATGTACTGGGCGAGGATGGAACCCACCGGGTCGGCCAGCACGATCTCGGTCTGCGGCGAGGTCTTGGCGAAGTACTGCGACAGGCCGGTCATGGTGCCGGATGAGCCGCAGCCCACCACCACGGCGTCGACGCGGCCGTCCATCTGTTCGAGGATTTCCGGCCCGGTGCTCTCGATGTGCGCACGCGGGTTGTCCGGGTTGCCAAACTGGTTGATGAAATAGGCGCCGGGCGTTTCGCGGGCGATGCGCTCGGCCATGTCCTGGTAGTACTCGGGATGGCCCTTGGCCACGTCCGAGCGGGTGAGCACCACCTCGGCGCCCATCGCCTTGAGGTTGAAGATCTTCTCGCGGCTCATCTTGTCCGGCACCACGAGGATCAGCCGGTAGCCCTTGGCCTGCGCCACCAGCGCGAGGCCGAGGCCGGTGTTGCCCGCGGTGCCCTCGACCAGGATCGCGCCGGGCTTGATCTTGCCGGCCTTTTCCGCGCCCTCGATCATCGACAGGCCGATGCGGTCCTTGATCGAACCGCCGGGGTTCGCGCTCTCCAGCTTCAGGAACAGCTCGCACGGCCCGGTGTCGAGGCGCTGCGCGCGCAGCATCGGAGTGTGGCCGATCAATTCGAGAACGCTTTGCTGCACCGTCATGGGGGCTCCGTCGCGTGGCAGTCCGGTGCGCACCAGCGCCCCCGGGAAAGAAGCTCATGATAGCCGAGCGTCGTCGACGGGTCGGATGGAAACACGGAATGGAAACGGGCCGGACAGAAACGTCGCGGCCCCGGCCATCTTCCTGGGCGGAAGCTGCCGGGGCCGTCGGGATCAGGGGTTGCGGGGATTCAGCTGGAAAGCTGGCGGCGGCCTTCCCACATGCGCTCCAGGCGCGTCTTGGCGTGCAGTTTTTCCTTCTTCATGCAGGCAAGGGTGATGTCGTCGAGCGGCAGTACGCCGATCTCGGCGTCGTGCACCTTGCTGTCGAGTTCCCGATGGTGCTGGTACAGGCGGCGGAATTCCGCATCCGCCTTCATCAATGCCTCGACGTCATCACGCTGCTGGTTTTCAAACATGATCCAACCTCCTCGTGAGTGAGCATGCGGGCGCACGGGCGCGCCCTCCGCCGGATCGAATCGTGCGCGCACGCTCTCGCCCGCCCGCACCGGCTGACCGGTTGGCGGGCGGAACACTGGCGAGGGAATGGTGCATGGTTCGGACCGACGGGCATGGAGCGGAACGGCTCCATGGGGTTGACCCTACTCCGCGCGGAAAAGTGCCGCAAGCCTTCGCGCCAACCACCGTGGCGAGTTGCCGCGGCGTTGTGAAATCCGCATAAAAAACTGTCGGAACAGCTTGTTACGCCCACCCGGAAAATACCTGGAGCGACGTGGCACCGCACCAGCGATGGCCCGGGAGGGGTACCAGGGATGGCTGCCACAAACAGCACCGCGCTGCCCTCGCGACGCGGCTCCTGAGGTGGTCCGATGCTTGAGCGGCTTTTGTTGAAGAGTGCAGCCACGGATGGCTGCCCGTTTGACTTTCGCAATCAGGGACGATTGCAAAAACCACTCCATGGATGGCTGCCCGTTTGACTCTCGCGATCAAGGACGATCGCAAAAATCAAGGCTTGCCGCTGTCCTGCTGCTGCATCTGCGCACGCATCGCCTTGGCGGCCTTGGCGGCCAGTTCGGCCTCGCGCTTGGCGGCGCGGGCCACCCGGCTCTGCGCCTCGGCCAGCTTCTTGGCCTTGGCCGCCTCGGCCTGGGCCTGCTCGGCGGCCTGCGAATAGGCCTCGCCCTGCTCCTGCAGGCGCTGCGCCTCTTCCTGCGCCATCTGGTACTGCAGGCGCTGGCGCTCCAGTTCGCGGCGTGCGGTTTCGGCTTCGCGCTGGCTGTTTTCCAGCTGGATCTGGTCGTGCTCACGGTCGAGCTGGGCCAGCTTCACCTGGGCGTCCTGCAACTGGGCGGAAGCCCGGGCCAGGTCCACCTGCCGCTCGGCGATGTACAGCGCGTGCGGCCGCTCCTTCGAATCGGCTTGCGCGAGCTGGCCGATCGCGTTGCGCGCCAGCGCCTGTTCGGCCTGGGCGTAGTTGCCCAGCACCGGGTCGCTGGCGAGCTGGTTGAGGTTGCCGGTCAGCCGGCTGACGTCGATGTCGTCGCGGCGCGCCTGGGCGGTGCCGATGACGCCCAATGCCAGCGCGACGGCCGCAAATGCAGTAGCGACGCGCTTCATGGCTGGCCTCCCGCGGGCTGGAAGCCCTGCGTTGCGTTCGAATCCTGGGCACCGGACGACGACGGCTGCGCGGGCATGGTCTGGAAGCCCTGCCCGGACGGCGGCGCCGACAAGACCGAGGCCGAGGGCGCCGGCATGTCCTCCAGCGGCGCGGCAGGCGGCAACGCCCCCGCGCCGGCCGGGGCGGGGGCCGAACCGGCGGTGGCCGGCATCGGCAACGGCTTGGCGAATTCCGCGGCGGCCGCGGCGGCGGCCTGCGCGCCCTGCTCGCGCAATTCGGCGTTCGCGTTCATCTTGGACTGGATCTTCGCCCGCGCCGCGCCAAGGTTGGCCTTGACCCGCGCCAGGTCGGCGTCGGCCCGCGATTCGGCCGCCAGATCGGCCGCCTGCGCGTACTTGCGGGCGGCCATCGCACCCTGCGCTTGCTGGAACTTGTCCTGGGCGAAGCCCAGATCCACCGGGTCGTAGTCCGCCGCGCCGGCGTCACGCGCGGCCTGCAGCTGCGACTGCGCCAGGTTCATCGCCTCGTTCGGCGGAGGTACGCTGGCGCAGCCGGCCAGAACCACCAGTCCGGCCAAGGCCAGCCAGTGCGCGGGCTTCCGCGAGCGCATCGGACGTCCGGCCGACGAAGGGGAGATGTGCACCATCACGCATTCCTGATTAAGCTTCTACGCGTATTGTGGGCGTGCACAATCGCTCATTGCAACGAGCACTGATAGGGGATTCGGCGTGGATATCGGTTACTTCCTCAAGCTGATGGTCGACAAGGGCGCCTCGGACATGTTCCTGTCCACCGGCGCTCCGGTGAACATCAAGGTCGAGGGCAAGCTCTACCCGCTCGGCAATACCGGGCTTCCGGGCGGCATGGTGAAGAAGATCGCCTACTCGCTGATGGACGAGGGCCAGGTGCCGCAGTTCGAGCGCGACCTCGAGCTCAACATGGCGCTGGCGGTGAAGGAAGCCGGGCGCTTCCGCATCAACGTGTTCAAGCAGCGCGGCGAAGTGGGCATGGTGATCCGCGCGATCAAGAGCGAGATCCCCAACGTCGAGCAGCTGCAGCTGCCGCCGATCTTCCGCGAGCTGATCATGGAGCCGCGCGGGCTGATCCTGGTGGTGGGCGCCACCGGCTCGGGCAAGTCGACCACGCTGGCCTCGATGATCGACCACCGCAACACCAACTCCGCGGGCCACATCCTCACCATCGAGGACCCGATCGAATACCTGCACCGGCACAAGCGCTCCATCGTCAACCAGCGCGAGGTGGGGCTGGACACGCACACCTACCACGAGGCGCTGAAGAACGCGATGCGCGAGGCGCCGGACGTGATCATGATCGGCGAGATCCGCGACACCGACACCATGGAGGCGGCGATCTCGTTCTCCGAGACCGGCCATCTGTGCCTGGCTACGCTGCACTCCAACAACGCCGACCAGACGCTGGAGCGCATCCTCAACTTCTTCCCCGAATCGGCGCACAAGAACGTGCTGATGAACCTCGCGCTCAACCTGCGCGCGGTGATCAGCCAGCGCCTGGTGGTGGGCAAGGACGCTCGTCGCCTGCCCGCGGTGGAAGTGCTGCTGAACACGCCGCTGATCCGCGACATGATCCGCCGCGGCCAGATCCACGAAGTAAAGGAGGCGATGGACCGCAGCCTGCAGGACGGCATGCAAACCTTCGACCAGTCGCTGTACCGGCTCTACAAGGAAGGCCGCATCGAACTGGAGGAGGCGCTCAACAAGGCCGACTCGCGCGACGGCCTGGCGCTGAAGATCCGCCTCGCCGAAGGCGGCGGCAACGGCTCGGACAGCAACGCACTGATGGGCGGCAGCAACGATCCCTACGGCATGGGGTTCTAGCCCTCGTCGCCGGGCGCGGGCGGCGGCATTTGCCGGCCGTCCTCGACGCGGTCGCGGTACAGCGCCGCGCGCACCAGCAGCATCAGGGTGATCGGCGTGGTCAGGGTGAGGAACACGCCGATCAGCAGCACCTGCAGCGCCGGACGCCCCTGCGCCAGCGAGAACCCGGCCACGCAGGCCGCCACCATGAAGAACGTGCCCAGCGTGCTGCCCAGGGTGGGGGCATGCACGCGCTGGTAGAAATCGCGCAGTCGCAGCAACCCCAGCGAGCCCACGCAGGCAAAGCCCGCGCCCAGCAGCACCAACACCCCCACCAGCACGGCCGCCCACGGCGGCAGGGCATCGACCAGGCTCATTCGATCACCTCGCCGCGCAGCAGGAACTTGGCGAACGCCAGGGTGCCGGCGAAACCCAGCAGCGCGATGATCATCGCCGACTCCACGTACAGCACGCTGTCGCTGCGCAGGCCCACCGCCAGCAGCAGCAGCATCGCGTTGACGTAGAACGCATCCAGCGCCAGCACCCGGTCCTGCGCGCGCGGGCCGCGCAGCATGCGCAGCAGCGCACAAGCCATGCCCAGCACCAGCAGCAGTTGCGCGATCACCAGCGCCGCGCCGAGAAACGCATGGCTCATTGGAAAACCTCCAGCAGCGGCCGCTCATAGCGGCGCTTGATGGTCTCGACCCAACTGGCCTCGTCCACCAGGTCGAGCACGTGGATCAGCAGCACCCCGCGCACCGGATCGTGGTCCACCCAGATCGTGCCCGGGGTGGAGGTGACGATGCAGGCCAGCAAGGCCAGCCCATAGGGGTCGGCCAGTTCCAGCGGGATCGCCACGAAGCCGGCGCGCGCGCGTCGACGCGGGCCCAGCACCACCCTGGCCACCGCGAGATTGGAGCGCACGATGTCATGCACCACCCGCAGCGCCAGCGGCAGCAGCCGCCAGGCCCTGCGCAGCCGCGCCCGTGGCGGCTGCAGCTGGCCGAAGGCCCACGCCAGGCCCAGTGCCAGTGCACCGCCCAGCAGCCAACTGCCCGGTGCCAGGCTGCGCTGCAGGAGCAGCCACACCAGCAGCAGGAAGCCGGCCATCAGCGGATGCGGCAGCCAGCGCCTCACGGCAGCACCGCCCGGATGTAGGCGGCCGGCGCGTGCAACTGCGCCGCCGTGGCCTGCAGGTAGCGCATCGGCGCATCGGCCAGCACGGTCAGCAGCAGGCACAGTCCCAGCAGGATCGCCACCGAGGTCACTGCACCGGTGCGGATCGGCGGGAACACCCATTCGCCCTCCCAGAAGATCTGGATGCCCACCCGGCACATCGCGATCACCGTACCCAGCCCCCCCACCACGATCAGCGTGAACAGCACCGTCGCCCCCGTCCCCGCGCCGGCCAGCGGCGCCAGCAGCGCGAACTTTGCCAGGAAGCCCGACAGCGGCGGCAATCCCGCCAGCAGCAGCGCGGCGACGAGGAAGCCGCCCGCCAGCAGCCGCACCGGCGCCGGCAAGGTGGGCCGGCTCTCGTCCTCGTCGGCGTACAGCGCGAGGCCGCCCGGGTCGTAGGGTTCGAGCAGCGGCACCTCCTCGGCGTCCTCGCGCGGCGCGAGCAGGCCGGCCAGCAGGAAGAACGCCGCCACCGCCAGGGTGGAGACCACGAGGTAGGCCAGCGCGCCGGCGATCACCGCGGGCCGGCCCACGCCGATGGCGCCGAGCAGGCTGCCCGAGGACACCAGCACGTTGTAGCCGGCCAGCCGGCCCAGCTCGCGCGCGCCCAGCATGCCCACCACGCCCATCGCCACCGTGGCCGCGCCGCCCCACAGCAGCCAGTCGCCGCCGAACCCTGCCGAGGCCGCGCCGGCGCCGGCGCCGAACAGCAGCAGGCTGAGCCGCAGCAGCACGTACACGCCCACCTTGGTCATCACCGCGAACATCGCCGCCACCGCCGGCGGCGCGGCGGCGTAGCTGCGCGGCAACCAGAAGCCCAGCGGCCACATCGCCGCCTTCACCAGGAAGGCCACGCCCAGGATCGCCGCGCCGGCATGCAGCAGCGCGCGGGTGTTGGCCGGCACCTGCGGCACCAGTTGCGCCAGCGCCGCCATGTTCAGCGTGCCGGTGACGCCGAAGATCAGGCTCACGCCGACCAGGAACAGCAGCGAGGCCAGCAGGTTGATCGCGATGTAATGCAGTCCCGCGCTGATCCGCTGCGCGCCGGGCCGGTGCAGCGCCAGCCCGTACGAGGCCGCCAGCAGCACCTCGAAGAACACGAACAGGTTGAACAGGTCGCCGGTGAGGAAACTGCCGTTCAGGCCCATCAGGAGGAACTGGGCCAGCGGCTGCAGCGCGCTGCCCGGCCGCCGCCAGCGGCCCAGCACCCCCGGCAGCAGCGCCAGCGCCAGCACCGCGGTGAGCAGCAGCATCAGCACCGACAGCCGGTCGGCCACCAGCACGATGCCGAAGCGCGCCGGCCAGCCGCCGATGCGGTACACCAGCGTCGTGCCGTCGCCCACCGCGGCCAGCAGCGCCAGCGCGAAACCCAGCAGGCCCACGCACGACAGCACGCCCAGCGCGCTGGCGGCGCCGCGGCGGCGTTCGCCCAGCAGCAGCTGCAGGGCGGCGGCGGCCAGCGGCAGCAGGATCGGCCCGGCGAGCAGGTGCGCGTTCACGGCGCACCGTCCTTGCCGTCGACGTGGTCGCTGCCGGTGAGCCCGCGCGAGGCCAGCAGCACCACCAGGAACAGCGCGGTGGTGGCGAAGCCGATCACGATGGCGGTGAGCACCAGCGCCTGCGGCAACGGGTCGGCGTAATCGGCCAGCGCCGCGCCCGCGCGCAGCACCGGGTCGGCACCGCGGCGCAGCCCACCGACGCAGAAGATGAACAGGTTCACCGCATGGGACAGCAGGCTCAACCCCATGATCACCTGGAACGTGCGCGGGCGCAGCAGCAGCCACACGCCGCCGCCGCCCAGCACGCCGATGGCCAGCGCCAGCACCAGCTCCATCAGCCGCCCTCCGCGTCGGCATCGGGCAGCGGCCGCGGTCGCCGCAGCGACTGGTGGGCCAGCGCCACCAGCATCAGCGAAGTGGCGCCCACCACCACGCCGAACACGCCGAGGTCGAACAGCAGCGCACTGGCCAGCGGCAGCTCGCCCACGAGCGGCAGCGTCACGTGGCGCGAGTGCGAGCTGAGGAACGGATGGCCGAATGCCAGCGCGCCCAGTCCGGTCGCCAGCGCCAGCAGCAGGCCCAGGCCGATCCAGCGCAGCGGCGCCACCTTCAGCCGCGTCTCCACCCAGCGCGCGCCGCGCGCCATGTACAGCAGCACCAGCGCCACCGACACCGTGATGCCGGCGGCAAAGCCGCCGCCGGGCAGGTCGTGTCCGCGCAGGAACAGGTGCACGCCGAACAGCACGATCACCGGCGCCATCAACTGCACGATCAGGCCGGGGATGCGCAGGTAGTCGGCCCGTCCGGCGTCGTAGCCGTCCTCGCGCGTGGCCGCCTGCAGGCGCTGCTGCATCGGCGCGCCCACGCTCTCGACCGCCGGGCGGAAGCGGCGCAGCAGCGCGAACACGCTCAGCGCCACGATCGCCAGCACGGTGATCTCGCCCAAGGTGTCGAAGCCGCGGAAATCCACCAGGATCACGTTGACCACGTTGCGCCCGCCGCCTTCGCTCAAGGCCTTCTCCAGGTAGAAGTTCGAGGCCGAGTCGGCCACCGGATGCAGCATCGCCGCGTAGGCCAGCGCCGCCAGCCCCAGCCCCGCGCCCACCGCCACCACGCCGTCGCGGTAGCGGCGCCAGCGCGCCAGCGCCGGATCGGGCGACAAGCCGGCGACGCGCTTGGGCAACCAGCGCAGGCCCAGCAGGATCACGATGGTGGTCACCGCTTCCACCAGCAACTGGGTGGCGGCCAAGTCGGGCGCGGAAAGCCACACGAAGCTCACGCAGGACACCAGCCCCACCCCGCCGACGAGCACCAGCGCCGCCAGCCGGTGGAACTTCGCCAGCCGCACCGCGCCCACCACGCAGACCGCGCCCAGCAGCCACAGCAGCGCAAAGGCCGGGTCCACGGCGGAGGCGCGCAAGCCGAAGCGCATCGGCGTCCCGTACATCGCCAGCCCGGCGGCCAGTGCCGCGGCCAGCACGATCAGCAGCAGTTGCGGTTGCAGGCGGCGGCCGGAATACGCCGGCTCCAGCGCGTGCGGCAGGCTGGAAGTGACCAGCGCCAGCACGCGCTCGAACAGCCGCTGCGCGCCGAAGCGGCCCGGCAGCGGCAGCGTCTCGCGCCGCGCGAACCAGCCGCGCAGTCCGGCCCAGGCCGCGCAGCCGCCGGCAAAGGCCAGCGCGCTCATCAGCAGCGGCGTGGTGAAGCCATGCCACACCGCCAGGTCGAACGCCGGCAGCGCCGTGCCCAGCACCGCGCCCGCGGCGAGGTCCAGGGTGGGGCCGATCACCCGCGCCGGCAGCACACCCACCAGCACGCAGGCCAGGACCAGCAGGCCGATCGGCAGCCGCATCCAGCGCGGCGGCTCGCGCGGCGTGCGCGGCAGCGCGCCGCGCGGACGGCCGAGGAACACGCCCACCGCGAAACGCAGCGAGTAGATCACCGAGAACATGCTGGCCAGCACCGCCAGGCCCGCCACCAGCACATCCATCGCCAACCCGCGGTGGGTGGACAACGTCACCGCGAAGAACATTTCCTTGGACAGGAAGCCGTTGAGCAGCGGCACCCCGGCCATCGCCGCGCTGGCCACCAGCGCCAGCGTCGCGGTGATCGGCATGACCCGGCGCAAGCCGCCCAGGCGGCGCAGGTCGCGGGTGCCGGTCTCGTGGTCCACCGCACCCGCGGCCATGAACAGCGAGGCCTTGAAAGTGGCGTGGTTGACGATGTGGAAGATCGCCGCCACCGCGCCCAGCGCGCTGCCCAGGCCCAGCAGCATCGTGATGAGGCCCAGGTGGCTGATCGTGGAATAGGCCAGCACGGCCTTCAGGTCCTGCTGGAACACCGCCGCGGCCGCGCCCAGCAGCAGGCTGGCCAGCCCCGCGCCGCCGATGATCCAGAACCAGGCTTCGGTGCCGGCCAGCACCGGCCACAGCCGCAGCAGCAGGAACACCCCGGCCTTCACCATGGTCGCCGAGTGCAGGAAGGCCGACACCGGCGTGGGCGCCGACATCGCCTGCGGCAGCCAGAAGTGGAACGGGAACTGCGCGCTCTTGGTCAGCGCGCCCAGCGCGACGAGCACCAGCATCGGCGTGTACAGCGCGCTGGCGCGGATCGCCGCGCCGGCGGCGAGGATCACGTCCAGGTCATAGCTGCCCGCGATGTGGCCCAGCAGCAGCACTCCAGCGAACAGGCACAGGCCGCCGCCCGCGGTGACGATCAGCGCGGTGCGCGCGCCTTCGCGCGCCGAGGCGCCCTGGTTCCAGTAGCCGATCAGCAGGAACGAGAGCAGGCTGGTCAGCTCCCAGAAGAACGCCAGTTGCACCACGTTGCCCGCGGTCACCACGCCGACCATCGCGCCCATGAAGGCCAGCAGCAGGCCGTAGAAGCGGCCCAGCGGGTCTTCGGCCGGCATGTAGTAGCGCGCGTACACCGCCACCAGCAGGCCGATGCCGCAGATCAGCAGCAGGAACAGCCAGGCCAGTCCGTCCACCCGCAACACCAGGTCCAGCCCCAGCGAGGGTAGCCACGGCACCACGGTGCGCAGCACCGTGCCACCGGCCAGCCAGGGACGCACCGCCAAGGCGAGCGCCAAGGCCAGCGCCGCCACGCCGATCGCCAGCCAGGTGACCGCCTGCCGACGCCGCAGCCGCCACGCCAGCACGCCCCCCGCGAACGGCAGGCAGAGCAGGACGAGCGGAACGACGTCGTGGGGCATCGGGCCTCCATGGCAGGAAAAGGCGGCGCGCGGCACATCGCGCCACCCGTGGCGACGCAGGTGGCAGCGGCAAGACGCGCATCCCTTGGAGTCTACAAGCCGCTGCAAGGCGCCGGCAAAGCGGTGCACCGGCACAGGCTTGGCGTCCGTCGTTCGGGCTGCCTATAGTCGGACACACCGCCGCCGGAGTGTTTGCATGACCGCCGCCGCCCTCTCGTCCGCGCCGTGCAGTTGGTCGCGCAATGGCAGGCCGCGTTGCACGTGGTGCATGCGCCGCGACCCGGGCGGCACCGCGCGCCGGGTGGTACCAGCCGCGCCCTGCGACGTGCTGCTGGTACGCGCGCCGTCATAGCGCGTCGGGCTGCGCCTCGGGTGCGGCGACGCGGAACGCCTCCAGCTCGTGGCAGGCGGCGTCGATGCGGACGATGGTGGGATAGTCGTCCAGCGGCAGCTTCCAACGCCGCGCGTTGTACAGCTGCGGCACCAGGCAGGCATCGGCCAGTCCCGGCGTGTCGCCGTGGCAGTAGCGGCCGGTGGCCGCGTTGCCGGCCAGCATGGCCTCCAGCGCGGCGAAGCCGGTGGCGATCCAGTGCCGCGACCACGCGCCGCGCTGCGCCTCGCCGACGCCCAGTTCGCGCTCCAGGTACTGCAGCACGCGCAGGTTGCCCAGCGGGTGGATGTCGCAGGCGACCAGTTGCGCCAGCGACCGCACCCGTGCGCGGCCACGCGCGTCGGCCGGCAACAGCGGCGGTTCCGGACGGGTTTCCTCCAGGTATTCCATGATCGCCAGCGACTGCGTCAGCACCCGCTCGCCGTCGCGCAGGCTGGGCACCAGCTGCTGCGGGTTCATCGCCGCGTAGTCCGCCGCGTGCTGCTGGCCGCCATCCTTCACCAAGTGCACGACACGGTTTTCCCAGGCCAGGCCCTTCAGCGCCAGGGCGATGCGCACGCGATAGGCGGCGCTGGAGCGCCAGTAGCCGTACAGCACGAGACCGGTAGCCATGGTGCTTCCCCCGCCGCGGAAAGTCCGCAGTGTAATTTGCATCCCCTCCGGACGGGCAGGACAATGTGCGGTTCCGGCCGCCGCTGCGGCCATCTGCAACCTACCGGAGCCCCGACGTGACCGTCCTGCGCATGAGCGACCTCGACCTCCACGGCCAGCGCGTGCTGATCCGCGAAGACCTGAACGTGCCGATCGACGACCACGGCCGGATCACCTCCACCCAGCGCCTCGACGCCGCCCTGCCCACGATCAAGGCCGCACGCGACGCCGGCGCGAAGGTGATGGTGCTCTCGCATCTCGGCCGTCCCAAGGAAGGCCACTTCGACGAGGCCTCCTCGCTGGCGCCGGTGGCGGCCTGGCTGGGCGACCAGCTGGGCAAGCCGGTGCGCCTGCTGCGCGACTATCTCGACGGCGTGGACGTGGCCGACGGCGAGGTGGTGGTGCTGGAGAACTGCCGCATGAACGTGGGCGAAGGCAAGGACGACGAGGCCTTGTCGAAGAAGTACGCCGCGCTGTGCGACATCTTCGTGATGGACGCCTTCGGCACCGCGCATCGCGCCCAGGCCTCCACGCACGGCGTGATCAGGTTCGCGCCGATCGCCGCCGCCGGCCCGCTGCTGTGCGCCGAGCTGGACGCGCTGGGCAAGGCGCTGGAACACCCGGCGCACCCGCTGCTGGCGATCGTGGCCGGCTCCAAGGTCTCCACCAAGCTGACCCTGCTGGACAACCTGATCGGCAAGGTGGACCAGCTGATCGTGGGTGGCGGCATCGCCAACACCTTCATCGCCGCGCTGGGCCATTCGGTGGGCAATTCGCTGGTCGAGCCCGACCTGATCGACGCCGCGAAGAAAGTGCTCGCCGACGCGAAGCGCCGCGGCGCCGAAGTGCCGCTGCCGGTCGACGTGGTGGTGGCGCCGGCGTTCTCCGCCAACGCACCGGCCACGGTGAAGGCCGTGGACGCGGTGCAGGACGACGAGATGATCCTCGACATCGGCCCCGAGACGGCGAAGCAGTACGCCGAGCTGATCGCGAAGGCCGGCACCGTGGTGTGGAACGGCCCGGTGGGCGTGTTCGAGTTCGACGCCTTCGGCAAGGGCACCGAGACGCTGGCGCGCGCGATCGCCGCCTCGCCCGCGTTCTCGATCGCCGGCGGCGGCGACACGCTGGCCGCGGTGGACAAGTACGGCATCGCGGACAAGGTTTCCTACATCTCCACCGGTGGCGGCGCGTTCCTGGAGTTCCTTGAAGGCAAGGAACTGCCCGCGGTGGCCGCGCTCAAGGCGCGGGCGGCGAAGTAATGCTCTGCCTGTTCGACCTCGATGGCACCCTGATCGATTCCGAACCCGGCATCACCGCCTGCATCCGGCACGCCTTCGACAAGCTCGGCGTGCCGGCGCCGGTCGACCTGCGGCCATGGATCGGGCCGCCGCTGCGGCACAGCTTCGCGCCGTTGCTCGGCCACGACGCCGTGCGCGTCGAAGCCGCGGTGGACTATTACCACGAACGCTTCGCCGTGCTGGGCTGGCGCGAGCACGTGGTCTATCCCGGCGTGGCAACGGCGATCGAGCGCCTGCAGGCTGCCGGCCATCGCCTCGCCGTGGTCACCAGCAAGCCGGTGCGGCATGCCGCGCCGATCCTGGCAGCGCTGCCATTCGGTTCCGCGTTCGAGAAACTGTACGGCCCGGATCCGGACAGCGCGCATTGCGAGAAGGCCACGATGATCGCCGACGCGCTGACCGACTTCGGCACGGCGCCCGAAGCGGCCGCGATGATCGGCGACCGCCGCTATGACATCGAGGGCGCGGTGGCCAACCACGTGCGCGGCATCGGCGTGCTGTGGGGTTTCGGCAGCCGCGAGGAACTGCAGCAGGCCGGCGCGCAGGCGCTGGCCTGCGATCCGGCGCATCTCGTGGATCTGCTGGCAGCGTAACCGCCTGCTCTGCAGGAGCGCACCCTGTGCGCGACGGCTCCGGTGCTTCGATCAGAGCCAAGAGCCTTCGCGCACAGGGTGCGCTCCTACATCAAACGAAAACGCCGCGGGAATGCCGCGGCGTTTTTGTTTGAAGAAAACCTGCGAATCAACCGGTGACGCGCTTCACCGCATCGACCACGTTCGTCACGGTGAAACCGAAGTACTCGAACAGCTGCTCGGCCGGTGCCGAGGCGCCGAAGGTGGTCATGCCGATCACCTCGCCGTCCAGGCCCACGTACTTGCGCCAGAAGTCGGCGATGCCGGCCTCTACCGCCACGCGCGCACGGCACCAGCCTGGCAGCACGCCCTCGCGGTACTCCACGGGCTGGGCGTCGAAGGTCTCGTTGCACGGCATCGACACCACGCGCACCGGCACGCCTTGCTGGGCCAGCGTGCGCATCGCTTCCATCGCCAGCTCCACCTCGGAGCCGGTGGCGATCAGGATGGCCTTGAACTTCGTGTCGGCCGGGTCGGACAGCACGTAGGCGCCGCGCGCGATGTCGGCCAGCTGCTGCGCGTTGCGCTGCTGGTGCTTCAGCGTCTGGCGCGAGAACACCAGGCAGGAGGGACCGTCACGGCGCTCGATCGCCACCTTCCACGCCACTGCCGATTCCACCGCGTCGCAGGGGCGCCACACGCGGTTGTTCGGGATGTAGCGCAAGCTGGCCAGATGCTCCACCGGCTGGTGGGTGGGGCCGTCCTCGCCCAGGCCGATCGAGTCGTGGGTGTAGACGTGGATGGAGTGCGCGGGGATCAGCGCACTCATGCGCACCGCGTTGCGCGCGTAGTCGGAGAACACCAGGAAGGTGGCGTCGTAGGGGATGAAGCCACCGTGCAGCGCCACGCCGGTGCCGATCGCGGTCATGCCGAACTCGCGCACGCCGTAGTGCATGTAGTTCGCGTCCGGGCTGGCCTCGGTGACGCTGACCGAACCCTTCCAGATCGTGAGGTTGGAGCCAGCAAGATCCGCCGAGCCGCCGACCAGTTCCGGCAGCAACGGGCCGAACGCGTTCAAGGTCATCTGCGAGGCCTTGCGGCTGGCCACGTCCGGACCCTCGGCCTGCAGCTTCTCGACCCAGGCCTGCGACTCGGCCGCCCAGTTCGCCGGCAGCTTCGCGGCGAGGCGGCGCTCCAGCTCGGCGGCCAGTTCCGGGTGCGCCTTGGCATAGTCGGCGAACAGCGCGTTCCATTCCGCCTCGTGCTTCGCGCCGGCCGGCTTCGCGTCCCAGCCGGCGTAGATCTCGGCGGGGATCTCGAACGGGGCATAGCGCCAATCCAGCATGTCGCGCGCGGCGGCGACCTCGTCCTTGCCCAGCGCCGCGCCGTGGGCGGCCTCGGTGCCTTCCTTGTGCGGTGCGCCGAAGCCGATGATGGTCTTGCACATCACCAGGCTGGGCTTGCCGGTTTCCGCCTTGGCGGCGGCCAGCGCGGCCTTGACCTTCTCCGCGTCGTGGCCGTCCACGTCGCGCACCACGTGCCAGCCGCAGGTCTCGAAGCGGCCCGCGGTGTCGTCGGTGAACCAGCCCGGCACTTCGCCGTCGATGGAGATGTTGTTGTCGTCGTAGATCAGGGTGAGCTTGCCCAGCTTCCAGGTGCCGGCCAGCGAGATCGCCTCCTGCGAGATGCCTTCCATCAGGCAGCCGTCGCCGCAGAACACCCAGGTGTGGTGGTCGACCACGTTGAAGTTAGGACGGTTGAAGCGCTCGCCCAGCACCTTCTCCGCCAGCGCGAAGCCCACGCCGTTGGCGATGCCCTGGCCCAGCGGGCCGGTGGTGGTTTCCACGCCCACCGTGTCGCGTGCCTCGGGGTGGCCCGGGGTCTTGGAATGCAGCTGGCGGAAACGCTCCAGCTCGCTCATCGGCAGGTCGTAGCCGGACAGGTGCAGCACCGCGTACTGCAGCATCGAGCCGTGGCCATTGGAGAGCAGGAAGCGGTCGCGGTTGAACCAGTGCGGATTGGCCGGGTTGTGGCGGTGGAAGTCGTTCCACAGCACCTCGGCGATGTCCGCCATGCCCATCGGCATGCCCGGATGGCCGGAATTGGCCTTCTGCACGGCGTCCATGGCGAGGGCACGCACGGCGTTGGCAAGTTGGCGGCGGGTGGGCATCGGCGTTCTCCGGGGGTAGGCGGCGGCGAAAAACACGCATTGTCGCCGATCCGCCCGAGGCTGTCGCGCCGCCATCGCGGCCTGCGTCTTGACATTAACCTGCACTTAATTCTGAACTTGTCGGTATTGAATTCCTTCAGCCGGTTCGCCATCTAATGCCCCGGCACCGCCCACGAGCGGTTGCCGAGCTGCGGCATCGCCTTTCCCCAAGGCGCCGCGGACTGACCAGAACAACAAGAGGAATTCCCCCATGAAAAAGACAGTGCTCGCGCTTACCCTGGCTGCCGCCGGCTTCGTGGCCGTACCGGCCGCCTTCGCCCAGGACCAGGCTCCTGCCAACGCCCAGCAGGGCTGGTACGTCAGCGCCGACGCCGGCTACGCCAACGTCAGCAAGGGTCCCTATGACGACGGCAAGTTCGCCGGCGGCGTGAAGGGCGGCTACCGCTTCGCGATCAACCCCGAGACCTCGCTGGGCGTGGAAGTGGGCTACCAGTGGCTGGGCCGCTTGTCCGCCCAGAACCAGTACGCCGACCAGATCGCCGGCAACAGCAAATCCAAGCTGCGCGGCAGCACCGCCGGCGTGGACCTGCGCTACAGCTTCAACCCCAACTGGTACGGCGAGCTGCGCGGCGGCCTGTTCTACGCCCAAGCCGAAGGCATCACCAACGGGGCGAACCCCGAGTTCCGCCAGTACAACCGCACCAAGTACTACGCGGGCGCCGGCGTGGGCTACAACCTCAGCCAGAATTGGAGCCTGGGCGTGAACTACGACTACTACGCCGGTTCCGGCAACGGCGAGCAGCGTGTGCAGCTGGCCACCAGCAAGTACTCGCTGAGCGCGGAATACCGCTTCTGAGTCGTCTCGACTCCGTCGCGTGATACGCAGGAACGGGCGCCGCATGGCGCCCGTTTTCTTTCCAATACAGTCACTTGGCCGAAAACATTAATCGCCACTTAATAATGAACTAACAAGTATTGAATCTTTCCGCCCCCGCAACCATCCAAGTGGTGTGTCCGGCGATTCCCCAACGCCGGGCATGCGGCACCGCTCCCTTCCCCATGGCCGGCAGCCGCCTTCCCAATAACAGGAGACTCTCCATGAAAAAGACTCTGATCGCCCTCGCTCTCGCCTCCGCCGGCATGCTGGCCATCCCCGCCGCCTTCGCACAGAGCGCGCCGAGCGACAACGGCGGCTGGTTCATCAACGGCAACGTGGGCCGCACCGCCATCGACAAGGGTCCGTACAACGGCCACGACACCGGTTACGCGCTGAACGGCGGCTACCGCTGGTCGCTGGCGCCGAACTTCGCGCTGGGTGCCGAGGTGGGCTACAACGACCTGGGCAACATCCGCGCGAAGAACGTCTTCAACAGCTCCCCGGTGATCGCCCCGGGCAAGTCCCAGTTGCACGGCTGGACCGCCGGCGCGAACGCCCATCTCGACCTCAGCCCGAACTGGTACCTGAGCGGCCGCGCGGGCGCCTACAGCTGGACCGGCCACGGCCTGAACAACGACGTGAACCCGGTGCGCAAGAGCCTGGACAAGACCAGCTGGTACGCCGGTGCGGGCGTGGGCTACAACATCAACCAGAACGTGAGCGTCGGCCTGAACTACGACTACTTCGACGCCAAGAAGAACAGCGTGGACCTCAGCACCGACATGATCTCGGCCAGCGCGGAATTCCGCTTCTGATTCGACGATCCATCGAGGCAAAAAGAACGGGCGCCGCGAGGCGCCCGTTCTTTTTCAATCCGCGATCACGGATGACCGCGAAGAATCAACCGTTCCAGCGCCCCAGCGCGGCGAGGCCGTTGTCCCTGGCGCGGGCGTGCACGGTCTTCTGTGCCTCGGCGTAATTCGCCTTCATGTCCTTGGCCCACAGCTTGAGCGCGGCCTGCTGCATCGCGCGGCCGTAGGAGAACGACAGCGGCCACGGATGCGGGCCGATGCGGTTCATCGCGTTGAGGTGCGCGGTGCTCTGCTCGTCGGTCTGGCCGCCGGAGAGGAACACGATGCCCGGCAGCGAGGCCGGCACGCAGGTCTTCAGCACGCGCACGGTGGCCTCGGCCACTTCCTCGACGTCGGCCTGCTCGTCGGATTCCTTGCCCGGGATCACCATGCTGACCTTCAGGATGGTGCCTTCCAGCATCACGTTCTGCTCGTACAGCGCATTGAACAGGCTGCGCAGCACCGCCTCGTGCACTTCGTAGCTGACCTCGATGCTGTGGTCGCCGTCCATGATCACTTCCGGCTCGACCATCGGCACCAGGCCGGCTTCCTGGCACAGCGCGGCGTAGCGCGCCAGCGCGTGGCAGTTCGCCTCGATCGCGGTGGAGCTGGGGTTGTCCTCGGAGATGTTGATCACCGCGCGCCACTTGCAGAACTGGGCGCCCAGCTTGGCGTATTCCTCCAGTCGCGGACGCAGGCCGTCCAGGCCCTCGGTCACCACGTCGCCGGGGAAGCCGGCCAGCGCCACCGGACCCTTGTCCACCTTGATGCCGGGGATGATGCCGGCCTTCTTCATCACCTGGGTGAACGGCACGCCGTCCCTGGTGGACTGGCGGATCGTCTCGTCGTACAGGATCGCGCCGGAGATGTGCTCGTTCAGGCCCGGCGTGGTGAGCAGCAGCTCGCGGTAGGCGCGGCGGTTCTCCTCGGTGTTCTCGATGCCGACGGCCTCGAAACGCTTCTTGATGGTGTTGGTCGACTCGTCGATGGCGATGATGCCCTTGCCGGGGGCGACCATGGCCAGGGCGACGCTTTCGAGATCTTCAATACTCATGACGGCTCCGTACAGCGAGGCGATACCGGCCCGCTCGAGGGTGGTGCCGCCCCCGACGAGGGCGGCATGGTTAAAGCCGCAGATTATAACGAAATGCCCACCTACTGGCCGTAGCCCGCCAGTTTGCAAGGCTCCATCACCTTCTGCTGTCCCGCCGCGTCGTCGGGCGCATTGAACGGCACGATGTAGTAGGTGGCGATCGGCTGGCCGATCTTGTTGGTCAGCGAGGGGCCGTAGCGGAAGTTCTTCACCGCGGACACCGCGGCGGGGCCGAGGTCGCTCTTGGGCTCCACCTTGGCGACCTGCACATGCATCGGCACGCCATCGGAGCCGATCTCGTAGGTCACCGCGACGCAGCCGGGCTTGGTGAGGTTCAGCCCCGAATTGGGCATGTCGACGTTCACCTTGGTGTTGAGCCGGATCCAGTAGTGGTACAGGTTCTGCGGATCGACCTTGTTCGCCTGCGCCAGCACCGGCGTGGCGCAGGCCAGGGCCGAGACCAGCAACACGGGACGGATCAGGCGGCGGGTGCGCGGGTTCATGGGGAGCTCTCCGGTGGAAGGGGACGACGGCGCCAGTCTAGCCGCGCGGCGTCATGCCCGCGTCGTCGTGGCCATGGCTCCGGCTCAGAGATCGCGGATGCTGTCCACCGCGCCGCCCGCGCCCACCGCCAGCAGCTTCAGCGTGTTGGTGCCGCCGACGTGGCCCACGCGGTCGCCATAGGTGATGACCACGCTGTCGCCCTCGGCCAGCTTGCCCTGCGCGAACAGCAGGCGCACCGCGGCGCGGGTGGCGGAGGCCATGCTCTGGTTCTCGCCGTGGCTGAACTCCACCGCCCGCACGTCACGCAGCACCTGCATGCGCCGGCGCGAGGCGGCGAACGGCGACAGGCCGTAGATCGGCACCGCGCTGCGGTAGCGCGACAGCCATTGCGCGGTGGCGCCGGATTCGGTCAGCGCTACGATCGCGCGCACGCCGAGCTGGCCGGCCAGCACCATCGCGGCCAGCGCGATCGCCTGGTCGGTGCGGCTGAGCCGGGGGCCGGCGTTTGCGAGGTCTTCCTTGGGCTCGAACTGGCGTTCGGCGCCGAGGCAGATGCGCGCCATCGCGGCCACCGCCTTGTCGGGGTGGGCGCCGGCGGCGGTTTCCTCGGACAGCATCACTGCGTCGGTGCCGTCGATCACCGCGTTCGCCACGTCCAGCACTTCGGCGCGGGTGGGGATCGGCGAGCGCACCATCGACTGCAGCATCTGGGTGGCGGTGATCACCGCGCGATTGCGCTGCACGGTCTCGCGGATGATCTTCTTCTGCAGGCCGGGCAGCTCGGCGTCGCCGATCTCCACGCCGAGGTCGCCGCGCGCCACCATCACCACGTCGGAGGCGTCGATGATCTCGCCCAGCACGGGGATCGCGTCGGCGCGCTCGATCTTGGATACCAGCGCGGCGCTGCCGCCGGCCTCGTGCAGCAGGCGGCGGGCCTGGTGCATGTCATCGGCGCAACGCACGAAGGAAACGGCGAGGAAGTCCGCGCCGATCTCGGCGGCGAGCTTGATGTCGGCCTTGTCCTTGTCCGACAGCGCGGAGACGGACAGGCCGCCGCCCTGGCGGTTGAGGCCCTTGCGGTCGGAGAGCTTGCCGCCCACCAGCACCGTGCAGCGGATCTCGGTGCCCGCGACTTCGTTCACGGTGAGCGCCACCAGGCCGTCGTCCAGCAGCAGCACGTCGCCGGGGCGCACGTCCTGCGGCAAGCCGAGGTAGCTCACGCCCACGCGGTGGATGTCGCCGGGCGTGGCGTCGACGCGGCAATCCAGCACGAACGGCTGGCCGACTTCGAGCTGGATCGGGCCGTTCGCGAACTTCTCCACGCGGATCTTCGGACCCTGCAGGTCGGCCAGCACGCCCACCTCGCGGCCGGCGGCGGCGGCGGCGGCCTTCACCGCGGCGGCGCGGGCGCGGTGGTCGTCCGGCGAGCCGTGCGAGAGATTGAGCCGAACCACGTCGACGCCGTCGGCGATGATGCGTTCGAGCATGCCCGGCGCGTCGGTGGCGGGGCCCAGGGTGGCAACGATCTTGGTGCGGCGCGTTTGGGTTTCTGGAGTCATCCGGGCGGTCTGGGCGGCTTGGAGTGAGAAGGCGTGAGGTAAAAAGACGTGGGTTGAAAAGTCAGACTATACGCAAGCCGCGTGCCTTGCACGCGATTCCTGCGTCACTGTCCCAACGCGAGATTGAGCACCTCGGCCAGCCGGCGGCCGGCGATGCGCAGCTGGTTCTCGGCCAGCGGCAACTCGGCATCGACATAGGCCTGGCCGATCTTGTGGCCGTCCGGATAAAAGCCCGGCGCGGCGGTGAGGCGGCAGGATTCCTCCGCCCACTGTGCGTAGGGATCGTCCAGCGGCGCGATCGGCGGCGGCAGTTGCGCGGGGCCTTCGGCGTCCAGCTTCGCCGTGTAGGACTGCCAGTCCAGGCCGCGCGTCTTCAGCATGCCGGAGTCCCAGACCTTGTGCAGGTTGCTGCCCTTGCCCTCGAACTGCACCTGGTACTTGTTGCCGCCGAGATCGTCGCGGTAGCCGGCGTGCAGCGGCTGGTGGATGTCGCCCGCGAAATGCACCACGAACTTCAAGGCCGCCAAGCGCGCGGCGTCGCCCTGCGACTTGTCCTTGAGGATTTCCACGTAATGCGCCAGCCCCGCCGTGATGCACTCGCCGTCGCGGCAGTCGCGTGGCGGCACGTAGTCGCAACCCGGGCCGCCGCGGAAGTTGATGTAGTGCAGCTTGCGCGTCTGCTGCCACAGCGTGGCCTGCGCGGGATCGTCCTGGATCTGGTCGGGCCAGCTGGCGACGTCGGCCAGTCGCGTGGTGTGGTCCGCCGCCAGCAGGCGTTCCACCTCGGCCTCGGCGGCGGGGCTCAGGTGCCGCTGCGCCAGCGCGGCGACGATGCTGTGGCCCAGCGGCCCCCAGGCCTGCGCGGCGGGAATGACGACGAACAAGGCCAGCGAGGCGGCCAGCAGGCGACGCGGATACTTCATGGTGCGGACATCACGGCAGTAGACGATCGGCGAGTGTGCCACAGCACACCGACGCGCTCAGACGCGCCGGCCGCGCCCTGCCAGCCACCAGCCCAGCAGCAGCGCCGGCAACAGCCAGACGAGATCGCCGTTGCCGAGGCCGACGCCGGCCAGTGCGGGGCCGGGGCAATAGCCGGCCAGTCCCCAGCCGATGCCGAACACCGCCGCACCGGCGAGCAGGCGCGCGTCGATGCGGCGATTCATTGGCAGATGGAAGCGCTCGCCTAGCCACGGCCGCGTGCGCCGCAACACCAGCCGGGAGCCGACCGCATAAGTCAGCATCGCGCCGGCCATCACCAGCAGCAGGCTGGGGTCCCACGTGCCGGCCACGTCGAGGAAACCCAGCACCTTGTGCGGATCGGCCATACCCGACCACGCCAGGCCCGCGCCGAACAGCAGGCCGGACAGCCACGCCAGCAAGCGGTTCATCGCGTCAGCTCCGGGAGCAGGTGGCGCCAGGCGTAGACGCACAGCATCGCGGTGGCCATGAACGTGAGCACCGCCGCCAGCGAACGCGGCGAAAACCGCCCCAGCCCGCACACGCCGTGGCCGCTGGTGCAGCCCGAACCGACGCGCGTACCTACACCCACCAGCAGGCCGGCCAGCGCGAGCTGCCACGGCGGCGCGTGGCTGGCCACCGCCATGCCGCCCGCGCCCAGCATCCACAGCGCCGCACCCATAGGCAGGCCGATCACGAAGGCGAGTCGCCAGCCAATGTCGCCGCGGCGTGGCGGCAGCAGGCCGGCAGCGATGCCGCTGATGCCGGCGATGCGGCCCAGCGCGACCAGCAACAACAACGAGGCCAGGCCGATCAGGATGCCGCCACCCAGCGCGCTCCACGGCGTGAACGCGGTGCTCATGCCCGTGCTTCCAGCGCGCCTGCGTCCAGCGGCAGTTTCAGGAAGCGCCGCCCCGCGCCGTCCGCCGGCGGCAGTTCGCCCGCGCGAATGTTGAGCTGCAACGCCGGCCAGAACAGCCGCGGCATCGCCAGCGTGGCGTCGCGGCGCTCACGCAGCGCCACGAACTCCGCCGCCGTCGTGCCGGCGGCGAGGTGCACGTTGTGCTCGCGCTGCTCGCGCAGCGGCACCATGCTGCGCGGCGCCGCGCCGTCGGTCGGGTAGTCGTGGCAGAGATACAGCCGCGTGTCGTCCGGCAACGCGTACAACCGGCGCACCGAGGCATGCAGCATCGCGGCGCTACCGCCGGGGAAGTCGCAGCGCGCGCTGCCCGCGGCCGGCGAGAACAGCGTGTCGCCGATGAACACCGCCTCGCCCACCCGGTAGCTCACGCTGTCGGCGGTATGGCCGGGCGTGGCCAGCACTTCCAGCGCCAGCCCGCCCAGCGGCAACACCTCGCCATCGTGCAGCAGGTGGTCGAACTGCGCGCCATCGGCGACAAAGTCCTCGCCCAACGCCAGGCGTCGCTTGAACTCGGCCTGCACCGCGACGATGCCGGCGCCCGCCGCCACCGCGGCACCGGTCTGCGCGCGCAGCCAGGCCGCGGCGCTTAGATGGTCGGCATGCGCGTGGGTTTCCAGGATCCATTGCAACTGCAGCTTTTGCGCTTGCAGATGGTCGAGCACCGTGCGCGCCGCCTCGGTATCGAGCTTGCCGTTGGCCGGGTCGAAGTCCAGCACCGGATCGATCACCGCCGCCGCCGCGGTCGCGGGGTCGCTGACCACGTGGGTCCAGGTCGAGGTGGCCGCGTGGAAGAAGGAAGCGACGTGGGCAGGCATGGTGCTGCGCTCCGGAAAGACGTGCGCTGCATCATATTAGTTTTTGCTAATTTAGCAAGGCATGGCACAATGCCGCCATGAAGACCGCGACCGATCCCACCCGCATGCGCGTCCACGCCGGCGAAGCCAGCGAGCTGCTGAAGGCGCTGGCGAACGAGCAGCGCCTGCTGATCCTGTGCCACCTTTCCGAAGGCGAGCTGGCGGTGGGCGAACTGCTGGAGCGGCTGGCGCTGGGCCAGTCGGCGCTGTCGCAACACCTGGCGAAGTTGCGCGAGGCGGAACTGGTGCAGACCCGCCGCGAGGCGCAGGCGGTGTACTACCGCCTCGCCGCGGGTCCGGTACAGGTCTTGATGGCCACCTTGCACGACATCTATTGCGGCAAACCGGCGCACGGCCGCGCCGAACGGACAGCCAAGCCGGTTTCCCGCTAAAATCACGGCTTTCCGGCCGCCGCGCGCGGCCACCTTCCCCGTCGCATTGGAGGACGCTGTCCCATGACCATCAAGGTCGGCATCAACGGCTTCGGCCGCATCGGTCGCAACGTGCTGCGCGCAGCGGTGCAGAATTTCGGCAAGGACATCCAGATCGTGGCGATCAACGATCTGCTGGAGCCGGACTACCTCGCCTACATGCTGCGCTACGACTCGGTGCACGGCCGTTTCAAGGGTGACGTGGCGATCGAGAACGGCCAGCTGGTGGTCAACGGCCAGAAGATCCGCCTCACCGCCGAGCGCGACCCGGCCAACCTGAAGTGGGACGCGGTGGGCGCCGACGTGGTGATCGAGTCCACCGGCCTGTTCCTCGACAAGACCACCGCGCAGAAGCACCTCGACGCCGGCGCGAAGAAGGTGATCCTGTCCGCCCCGTCCAAGGACGACACGCCGATGTTCGTCTATGGCGTCAACGACAAGACCTACAAGGGCGAGGCGATCATCTCCAACGCCAGCTGCACCACCAACTGCCTCGCGCCGATCGCGAAGGTGATGCACGACAAGTGGGGCATCAAGCGCGGCCTGATGACCACCGTGCACGCCGCCACCGCCACCCAGAAGACCGTGGACGGCCCCAGCAACAAGGACTGGCGCGGCGGCCGCGGCATCCTGGAGAACATCATCCCCTCCTCCACCGGCGCGGCCAAGGCCGTCGGCGTGGTGATTCCCGAGCTCAACAAGAAGCTCACCGGCATGAGCTTCCGCGTGCCGACCTCGGACGTCTCGGTGGTCGACCTCACCTGCGAGCTGGAGAAGCCCGCCACCTACGCCGAGATCTGCGCCGAGATGAAGGCGCAGTCGCAGGGCGCGCTGAAGGGCATCCTCGGCTACACCGAGGACAAGGTGGTCGCCACCGATTTCCGCGGCGAGACCTGCACCTCGGTGTTCGACGCCGACGCCGGCATCGCGCTGGACTCCACCTTCGTCAAGCTTGTGAGCTGGTACGACAACGAGTGGGGCTATTCGAACAAGTGCCTGGAAATGGTGCGCGTGGTGGCTTGACTCTTGCGATCATCCTGATCGCGAACGTCAAATGGGCGGCCATCCATGGCCGCACTGCTCAGCTCTTGCGACCATCCTGATCGCTAAGATCAAACGGGCGGCCATCCATGGCCGCACTGCTCAAGAAAACCCCGCGCCGAGCGATTGGCGCGGGGCTTTTGTTTCCATGGATCGGCGCTTCAGCCTCTGCTTTCGGCGGCATCCGCACGCACGCCAAGCCACGCCTTGAACGCCGCGATGGCGAGCGGGATCGAACCGAAGATGATGAACACCAGGTCGCCCGGCAGGCGCAGCCACTCGATCAGGTGCGAGCGTGGCGTGCTCACGTAGTCCACGCTGCGCGCGTGCCAGTAGCCGTGTTCGAGCACGTCCCAGATCTGCAGCAGGCCGCTCGGGAACAGGCTCATCGCAATCATCAGCACCAGCCCCGCGTTGGTGCCCCAGAACGCGAACTTGACGTACTTCTCGATGCCCGGCCAGTGCTTTTCGCTGGCGGTCTGGCGCAGCACGAACACCATCAGCGCGATCGCCAGCATGCCGAACACGCCCATCAGCGCCGCATGTCCGTGGTTCGGCGTGAGCTGGGTGCCGACCTCGAAGTAGCTGACGATCGGCAGGTTGATCAGGAAACCGAACATGCCGGCGCCGACGAAGTTCCAGAAACCCACCGCCATCAGGAAGTAGAACGTCCACTTGTGCGGCACCCGGTGCGGCGTGCCGTCCACGGCGACCTCGCCCTTGGTGGTGCGTACGAAGTCCCACGCGTCGAGCGTCAGCAGGGTCAGCGGCACCACTTCCAGCGCCGAGAACAGCGCCGACATCGCCATGTTGAACTGCACGTGGCCCACGAAGTACCAGTGGTGGCCGGTACCGATCAGGCCGCCGAGGAAGTACAGGATCGCGTCGAGGTAGATCACCCGCAGCGCGGTGTTGTGGTGGGTGATGCCGATCTGCACGAAGGTCAGCGCCACCACCGTGGTGGCGAAGAACTCGAAGAAGCCCTCCACCCACAGGTGGATGATCCAGAACCGCCACGTCTCCACCACGGTGAGGTTGGTGTGCCCGTCGAAGAACAGCGCCGGGATGTAGAACACCGGGATCGCCAGCGCCGCCAGCAGGAACATCCGCCCGATCGGCTTGACGTCCGGGTTGGCGGTCTTCGCCGGCCGCGCCACCCAGTACAGCACGCCGAACCACACCAGCAGGCCCACCACCAGCAGGTACTGCCAGATCCGCCCGAGTTCCAGGTACTCCCAGCCCTGGTTGCCCAGCCAGAACCACCAGTCGCCCAGCAGGTTCGACATGCCGGCCCATTCGCCGAGCAGGCTGCCGCCGATCACCGCGATGAAGGCGGCGAACAGCAGGTGCACCCACACCGCCATCCCGCGCGGCTCGTCGCTGCGCAGCGAGCGGCCGAGGAAAAGCGCCGCGGCCACGTAGGCGGTGGCGATCCACATGATCGCGCTCTGCAGGTGCCAGGTGCGCATCAAATTGCTGGGGAAGATGTTCTCCAACTGGAAGCCGTAGAAGCTGCCCGGATCGGCGCGGTAGTGCGCGGTCGCACCGCCCACCAGGGTCTGGAACAGGAACAGCAGCGCGACCACCACGAAGAACTTCACCAGCGCGCGCTGCCCCGGGCTCGCCTGCCCCGGCACGATCGCCGGCTGCAGCCGGTGCCCGCGCGAGATCCAGCCGAGATAGTCGAACTTGCCGAACATCAGCAACACCGCCGCGATGCCGCCAAGCAGCATCAGCAGGCTGAGCGCGCTCCACAGGAAGGCGCCGGGAATCGGCAGGTTGCCGACCAGCGGGTCATACGGGAAGTTGTTGGTGTAGGAATAGTCGTAGCCGGGCCGGTTCGCCACCGAGGCCCATGCCGCCCACGCGACAAACGCGGTGAACTGGCGCAATTCGGCCGTATCGGTGATCAGGTCGGGCTTGAGCCCCCCGTTGCGCTCCGGGTGCCTGAAGTAATCGGTCCAGTGCGCGATCTGCTTCTGCCATGCGGCGGCCTCGGCGGCCGTCAGCGTCAGCGTGTCGGCCGATGCATCGTAGCGGTTGGTCTTGAGCGACACCGCGGTTCCGGCCTCGACTTCCGCCCGCTGGCCGGGATCCAGTTCGGCCAGCGCCTTGCCGTACTGTGCCTGGGCCAGCGCCTCGGCGGTATCCAGGCCAAGCTCGTGCAACGCCTCGGCCGAGTAGTCCGGGCCGAGGTAGGCACCATGCCCCCAGACCGAGCCGTTGTCCATCAGCCCGTACTTGAGGAACACGGCCTGCCCGGCACGGATGTCGTCGCCGGTGAACAGCACCTGGCCTTGCGCGTCGACGACCCGGCCCGGCACCGGCGGCGCCTTCTTGTAACCCTGCACGGTGATCGCGATCAGGACCACCATACCGAACACCAGCACGATCAGGATCGTGCGGATCCACCACGGCGACAGCGGTGCGTGGTCGTCGGTGGGTGGAAGTGCGGCGTCGTTCATCGTCGTTCTCCCCTTCGGTTCGGGCCGGTCACGGCCTTGCGAGAAACGGGCTTGCAGACGATCCCCGCAAGCCCGGGCGTCCAGCAGCACAACAGATGACCCTGACGGCCTTCCTGGGAACCTGTTCAAGATCCCCACGCAACCCGCGGAGACATCGAGCAGGCTCTTGGGCCGCACGCTGACCACCATACCGGCTCCGCCCCCCCGGCGGAACCGGCCCTCAACGTTTCAGCAACGGCAACTTGTCCGGCACGCCATCCCACTTGTCGGCGTCTTCCATGCAGGGAATCTTCTCCGCAATCACCGGCCACACCTTCGCCAGCTCGGCATTGAGCGCGAGGAAGCCCTCCTGCCCCGCCGGCACGTCGAGCTCCGGGAAGATCGCGCCCACCGGGCACTCGTCCACGCACAGCGTGCAGTCGATGCATTCGTCGGGGTCGATTACCAGGAAATTCGGCCCTTCGTGGAAGCAGTCCACCGGGCACACCTCGACGCAATCGGTATGCTTGCAGTTGATGCAGTTCTCGGTGACGACATGGGCCATGGAGCAGCGCCTGAACCGGTTTCTTCACGTCCGCACAGCATCGCTTGCTGCAACCATGGCGGCCATGACCTGGATCAGGCTGCCGTGTCCAGAGGGGGACCGGCCACGCCTGACGGACAGATTGCCGCAGCCGCCTGACTGCGGTCATCGCGGCGCACAGGTGCAGCCGGGACAATGACCACACCGAAACTGGGGACACCCATGCCCAACACCGAGTATTACAACGACAAGGTCGTGCGCCAGTTCCTGCTGGCCGCGGCGGTCTGGGGCATCATCGGCATGTCGGTAGGCGTGTACATCGCCGCCGAGCTGATGTGGCCGGCCCTGAATTTCGACCTGCCCTGGATCACCTTCAGCCGGCTGCGCCCCGACCACACGTTCGGCGTGATCTTCGCGTTCGGCGGCTCCGCGCTGATGGGCACCTGCTACTACGTGGTGCAGCGCACCGGCCACGCCCGGCTGGCGCTCGACCGGCTGGCCGGCTTCACGTTCTGGGGCTGGCAGATCGTCTGCGTGCTGGCGATGGTGTCGATGCCGCTGGGCCTCACCACCAGCAAGGAATACGCCGAGCCGGAATGGTGGATCGCGCTGTTCACCGCGGTGGTGTGGGTGAGCTTCGGCGTGGTGTTCTTCGCCAGCCTGGCACGCCGGCGCATCAAGCACATCTACGTGGCGAACTGGTACTACGGCGCCTTCATCATCGCGGTGGGCCTGCTGCACGTGGTCAACCACCTGTCGCTGCCGGTGTCCTGGACCAAGTCCTACCCGATCTACTCGGGCACGGTCGACGCGATGGTGCAGTGGTGGTACGGCCACAACGCGGTGGCGTTCTTCCTCACCGCCGGCTTCCTCGGGATGATGTACTACTTCGTGCCGCGCCAGGCGCAGCAGCCGCTGTGGAGCTACCGTTTCTCGATCGTCAATTTCTGGGCGCTGATCTCGGTCTACATGTGGGCCGGCTCGCACCACCTGATGTACACCGCCCTGCCCGACTGGGTGCAGTCGGTGGGCATGGCGTTCTCGCTGGTGCTGCTGATGCCGAGCTGGGGCTCGGCGGCGAACGGCCTGCTCACCTTCAACGGCTCGTGGAGCAAGGTGAAGACCGACCCGGCGGTGAAGTTCATGGTGATGGCGCTGGTGTTCTACGCCGCCGCCACCTTCGAAGGCTCGATGATGGCGATCAAGACGGTGAACTCGCTGTCGCACTACACCGACTGGACGATCGCCCACGTGCACTCCGGCTCGCTGGGCTGGGTGGCGATGATCACGATCGGTTCGCTGTACGCGATGGCGCCGCGCGCGCTGGGCCGCCCCGCGATGCATTCGGTGCGCGGCATGAACGTGCACTTCTGGCTGCACATGGCCGGCACCCTGCTGTACGTCGGCGCGATGTGGACCGCCGGCGTCACCGAGGGCGAGATGTGGCGCGCCACCCTGCCGGACGGCTCGCTGAAGTACGGCTTCCTGGACAGCCTGATCGCGATCAAGCCGATGTACCTGATCCGCTGGTTCGGCGGCGTGCTGATCCTCTCGGGCATGTGGGTGATGGCGTGGAACCTGTGGTACACCGCCGCCGACGCCCGCGCCCGCATCATCAAGCCGATCCCGGTGCCGATCCCGGAGCCGGAACCCCACCAGATCCCGGCCCCGCTGCCGGCGGTAAGTTGATCATGGCCTACAGGCATTTCGAAGCGATCGAGAAGCACGCCGGCCTGCTCGGCATCGGCATCGCGATCATGGTCTCGCTGGGCGGACTCGCCGAGATCACCCCGCTGTTCGTCGAGGCGCATTCGCTCAAGGCGCCGGCGAACGTGCATCCGTACGATCCGCTGCGGCTGGCCGGCAAGGACGTCTACGTGCGCGAGGGCTGCTACCTCTGCCACTCGCAGATGATCCGCGCGCTGCGTTTCGAGACCCAGCGCTACGGCCACTACTCCACCGCCGAGGAATCGGTCTACGACCGGCCGTTCCAGTGGGGCTCCAAGCGCACCGGGCCCGACCTCGCCCGCGTGGGCGGCAAGTATTCCGACGACTGGCAGCGCATGCACCTGATGGACCCGCGCAGCGTGGTGCCGGAGTCCAACATGCCCGGCTACCCGTGGCTGGCGAAGGCCGGCATCGACGGCGCCGACATCCAGGCGCGCATGCGCGTGCTGCGCAAGCTGGGCGACCCGTACAGCGATGCCGACATCGCCGCCGCGCCGGAGGCCGTCAAGGGCAAGACCGAGATGGACGCGCTGATCGCCTACCTGCAAGGCCTGGGCATCAAGAACGAACCGACCGCCGCGGCGCCGGCCAGCGATGGAGGTGCGCCATGAGTCCGTTCTGGGGTCACCTGGCCGGCGTGATGATCGTGCTGATGATGGTGAGCTTCATCGGCATCTGGATCTGGGCCTGGCGCAAGTACCACAAACCCGTGTTCGACCGGATGGCGCAACTGCCGATGCAGGACGACGATCCCACTGTCGACCCGACACAGGAGAAGGCGCGATGAGCACCGGCTGGTCGTTGTGGGTGATGTTCCTGGTGGTGTTGAACCTCGGCATCACCTTCTTCCTGTTCCTGTGGGGACCGCGCGCGAAGATCCCCACCCAACCCGACGGCACCAGCGGCCACGTGTGGGCGCACGGCGTGCTGCGCGAGGGCGTGCGGCGGCTGCCGACGTGGTGGATCCTGTTCTCCGGCGCGATGTTCGTGGCCGCCTTCATCTACCTCGTGCTGTACCCCGGCTTCGGCAACCACAAGGGCGCGCTGGGCTGGACCTCGCACGGCCAGCTGGCCGGCGAGCAGGCCGCCAACGAGGCGAAGCTGGAGCCGCTTATGCAGCGCCTCTCGCTGTACACGCCCGAGCAGCTGGCCGGCGACCCTGCCGCGCGGCAGCTCGGCCAGGTGCTGTTCGAGGACAACTGCGCGGCCTGCCACCAGCGCAGCGGCAAGGGCAACCAGCAGCTCGGCGCCCCCGACCTCACCGACCAGGACTGGCTGTACGGCGGCAGCGGCAAGGACATCACCACCTCGATCCACGACGGCCGCGCCGGCGTGATGCCGCCGTGGGCCAGCCTCGGCGAGCAGACCGTGGACAATCTCGCGCAATACGTGCTGAGCCTGTCCGGCACACCGCACGACGCGAAGATGGCCGCCGCCGCCGAACCGATCTTCAAGGCCACCTGCACCGCCTGCCACGGCCCCGACGGCAAGGGCAACCCGGCGCTGGGCGCGCCCAATCTCACCGACCACATCTGGCTGCACGGCGGCACGCTGGCGGACATCACCAAGTCCATCCACGACGGCCGCCAGGGCCACATGCCGAACTGGGACAAGCGCCTCAGCGACGCGCAGATCCACGTGCTGGCGGCCTACGTCTACCACCTGTCGCATCCCGATGTCGGCACCGCGGACTGAATCGTCGCAGGCCGGGGCCGGCGGGCAGTGGTACCGGCAGCCGATCCTGTGGCTGGGCATCGCGGTGTTCATCGCCTCGCTGGCGGGTTGCATCTGGATCATCGCGGTGAGCGCGCGCCACGCCGACGTTCCACTCGAGACCTCGCACACCGTGTTCGGCGTGCCCGCCAGCGCGCGCAGCAGCCACCGCGCGGACGCACCATGAATGCGCACGCCGTCTGGGCCCATCCGCTGCTGCTCGCCCAGGTGCTGCGGCCGCGGCGCGACGGCCGCAGCGAAGTGGCGCTGCGCGTGGACGCGCTGGCCGAACCGCGCCGCGCACTGGCGCTGGAACAGGCGATCCGCGCCTTGCCCGGCATCGAGCGCGTGGCGATCCTCCCCGCCGCCCGGCGCCTGCGCGTGGTGTGGGATGCGCGCCGGCTCTCGCTGGATGCTCTGGTCGAACGCTGCGCCGCGCTGCACTGCCCGGCCCAGCCGCTGCCCCACGACGACGCCGACGACGTGCGCGCCGCCGAGTTGCACGATGCGCTGAAGCGCCTGCTGGTCGCCGGCATGTGCATGATGCAGGTGATGACCTACGCCTTCGTCATCTACATCGGCGCGGTCGACTTCGTGGATTTCACCACCCGCGGCCTGTTCCGCTGGCTGGGCCTCCTCACCACCATCCCGCTGGTGGCCTATTCCGCCCGGCCCTTCTTCACCGGCGCCGTGCAGGAGCTGCGCGAACGCCGGCTCGGCATCCACCTGCCGGTCGCATTGGCGGTGGCGCTGGTGTTCCTCGCCAGCGCGTACAACACGCTGCGCGGCGCGGGCGAGATCTACTTCGACTCGGTGAGCATGTTCGTGTTCCTGCTGCTGGTCGCGCGCTACGTGGAGCTGCGTGCGCGCCACCACGGCAACGCGCAGGGCGACGCCGCGATCGATGCCGCGCCGCTGCTGGCGCAACGCATCGCCGCCGACGGCATGCTGGAAACCGTGCCCGCACTGGCGCTGCGCGCCGGCGACCGCGTGCACGTCGCCGAGGGCGCCACCGTGCCCGCCGACGGCGTGCTGGAAGCGGATTCGGCGCGGTTGGACGAGGCCCTGCTCACCGGCGAATCGCGTCCCGTCCTGCGTCGCCGCGGCGAACGCCTGGTGGCCGGCAGCGTGCTGCTGGACGGGCCGGTGCCGCTGCGGGTGGAACACAGCGGTGCAGCGACCGTGGTGGCGCGCATCGGCGCGCTGGCCGCCCGCGCACGCGCGGCGCGCAGCTTCGCCACGGCCAGCGACCGCGACATCGCCCGCTTCGTGGCGCGCGTGCTGCTGCTCACCGCGCTCACCGCGCTGGGCTGGCTGCTGGTCGATCCCGCGCGCGCGTTCGACGCCGCGCTCGCCGTGCTGGTGGTGGCCTGCCCCTGCGCGTTCGCGCTCACTGCGCCGGCCGCGTTCACCCGCGCGCTGACCGCGCTGGCGCGCCGTGGCGTGCTGGTGACCGATGCCACCGCGCTCACCCGCCTCGCGCAGGTAGACATCGCGCTGTTCGACAAGACCGGCACGCTGGGCGTGCCGCGGCTGGAGCTCACCGGCATCGAACCGCTGCGCGGCGATTCCCGCGAAGAAGTACTGGCGCTGGCCACCGCGCTGGCCCGCGAAAGCTCGCATCCGCTGGCCCGCGCGCTCGCCGACGCCGCCAGCCGGCTCGGCCCCGTGCCGCAGGCCAACCGGGTCGAGGCCGTGGCCGGCGCCGGGCTGCGCGGCACGGTGGACGGACGCGCGCTGCGCCTGGGTCGCGCCGACTTCGCGCTGGGTCACGCGCTGGCCATTGAGCGCCAGCGCGATGCCCTGCTGCTGGCCGACGCCGACGGCGCCATCGCCGCCTTCCGCCTCGCCGAACGCCCGCGCCACGACGCGCAGGCCACGCTGGACGCACTGCGCACCGACGGCATCGCACCCTGCATCGCCAGCGGCGACACGCCGGAACGCGTGGCCGCGCTGGCCCAGGTGCTCGGCATCGCCGACTGGCGCGCACGCCAGAGTCCGGACGACAAGCTGGCCCGGCTGCGCGAACTGCGTGCGGCAGGCCACGTGGTGCTCGCGGTGGGCGACGGCAGCAACGACGCGCCGATCCTCGCCGGCGCCGACGTCTCCGCCGCGCTGGCCGGCGGCACCGGCCTCGCCCAGGCGCAGGCCGACCTGCTGCTGATGGACGACCGTCTCGACGGCCTCGTCCGCGCCCGCGGCATCGCGGGCGAGGTGCAACGCATCGTGGCACAGGGCCGGCGCTGGTCGCTGGCCTACAATCTGTGCGCGGTACCGTTCGCCGCGTTCGGTTTCGTGCCGCCGTGGCTGGCCGGCATCGGCATGTCGCTCAGCTCGCTCGCGGTGGTGCTGAACGCGCTGCGCGCCGGCCGCGACGGCAACGAACCGCGACAGGAGCTGCGCGCATGAACATCCTGCTGGTGTTGATCCCGGTGACCGCCCTGGTGGTGATCGTGGGCGTGGCGCTGTTCTTCTGGGCGGTGAACCACCAGCAGTTCGACGACCTCGACACGCCCGGCATCCTGCCGCTGCTGGACGAGCCCGCCGCGGACGCAACGACGGCCCCGGCCGAAAACCCGACAAGCACGACAAGCAAGCCATGAGCACGCTGGACGAAACCCGCATCGCCACCCTGGTCGACCGCTTCTACGACAAGGTGCGCGCCGATCCCGCGATCGGTCCGATCTTCAACGCCGCCGTGCACGACTGGCCCGAACACAAGCGCCTGCTCACCGCGTTCTGGTGCTCGGTGGCGCTGCGCGCGGCCAGCTACCGCGGCAATCCGATGGCCGTGCATCGCGGCCAGCCGGCGATCCGCACCGAGCACTTCGTGCGCTGGCTGGAGCTGTGGCGCGAGACCACGCTGGAAGTGCTGGATGCGGAGGACGCTATGCAGATGCTCGACTACGCCGAACGCATCGGCCGCAGCCTGCGCATGGGCATGGGCCTGCCCGACCGGCTGGACGCGCGGCCGCTCGGCATTCCGGTGGTGGGCATCCGCTCCTGAACCGCGCCTTCGCGGCGCCACGCATGCAGAAGCCCGCCGGTCACCCGGCGGGCTTCTGCATGTGCATGTACGGCAAGTTGCGCGGCGGGTTGCTCAGCCCAGCGCCTTCAGCGCCGCGTCGTAGTTCGGCTCATGCGTGATCTCGTCCACCAGCTCCGCATGGATCACCTTGTCGTGCGCGTCCAGCACCAGCACCGCGCGGGCAGCCACGCCTGCCAGCGGGCCGTCGGCGATCGCCACGCCGTAGTCGCGGAGGAACTCGCGCCCGCGCATCAGCGACAGCATCTGCACGCTCTGGATGCCCTCGGCGCCGCAGAAGCGGCCCTGCGCGAACGGCAGGTCGGCGGAGATGCACAGCACCACGGTGTTGGTCAGCTTCGCCGCCAGCTCGTTGAAGCGGCGCACCGAGGTGGCGCACACGCCGGTGTCCACGCTGGGAAAGATGTTCAGCACCTTGCGCTTGCCGGCATGGTTCGCCAGCGTGACCTCGGACAGGTCGCCGCCGACCAGGTGGAACGCCGGCGCCTGGCTGCCGACCGCCGGGAAGCTGCCGTCGACGCGCACCGGCTGACCCTTGAAATGGACTGTGGACATGACGCACCTCGTGATGGGTGGGGAAATCGGCCTACAAGTAGAACATGGTCTTGGCCAGAAAGACGATCGCCGCCATCAGCGCCAGCACGATGCGATGCGTATGGCGGAAGCGGCAGGCGTTCATCTTCCCGCGCGCGCCCGCCCATACCGCGTTGACGAACACGCCCAGCACGCCGAACGCCAGCACCACCTTCAACAGCAGGAACCAGCCGAAGCGCGTCGTGCCGATGCAGCGAATGCCATTGCAGCGCAGGTCGAACAACAGGCCGCCGCTGACGAACAGCAGCAGCACCACGTACGGCATGTAGCGGCGCACCCGCGCCATCACCGCGACCTCGATCTGCTGCATGGTGGCGACGTCGAAGCGCTTGTGCAGCGCCTCCAGCACGAACACCTCGAACGCCGCCGCACCCACGAACACGATCGCGCAGGCCAGGTGCACCAGCACGATCCACGGGTAATACGGCGCGATCAGCTCCTGCACGGCATTCTCCTCAGGGCCTGTTCAATGTCTTCGCGTGGCTCGCGCCGGGATCTGTTTGCGCGCAGGCCAAGGAAGAACGAAGGAGTGGACGTCCGTCCACGACTGAGTGATGACGCCGGCATGCGCGCAAACAGACCCGGCCCTTCGGGTTGCCTTGCCGTGGCCGCCATGCGGCAGCGCGCGGCTTGACCCACCAGCCAAGCGGGCGCTGCGCGGCGTACTTCCATCCAATAGCCACGGCAAGGCAACGCGTGCTATGCGGAGACATTGAGCAGGCTCTCAGCCTGGCTTGCCGTCCGCGCGCGGCGTGAGGTAGATCCACGCCGACCGCAGCACCCACGGCAGGAACGCCAGCAGCCAGCCCGCGCCGGCGATCACCAGCCACAGATAGCGGTCGCCGCCCAGCTCGGCGCGGATGCGCACGAACGCCACCAGTTGCAGCAGCACGAAGCACAGCCACGGCACCGGGTGCATCTGCAGCGGCCGGCCGGAATGGCCGTGGGTGACGCGGGTCACCATCGCCACCAGCATCGAGCCGAAGAAACCGATCGCCAGTGCGTGCAGCGGCGCCGGGCCGAGCACCTGTTCACCGCGAATCGCCAGCGCCAGATCCTGCACGCAGAACAGCACGAAGGCGACCGGCAACCAGGTGAAAGCGATATGCAGCACGCCGAGCAGGCCCGGATGCAGGCAACGCCACGGCTTCCACATCAGCCAGTGCGCGGCGAACACCGCGGCCAGCGGCAGATCGCAAAGCCACAGCCACTGCGGCAGTCCGGCCCAGTCCAGCAAGACGTGCGCCAGCAGCAGCGCCCACGCTACCGGCAGGCTCCACGCCGGCCGCCACATCGCGTAGCCGGCCACCATGTTCTTGCTGAAGAACGGCAGCATGCGATGGCAGACCGTGAAGTACACCGGCAGCAGGAAACCGAACGTGCCCAGCTTCACCGCCAGCCAAGCCACGTCCGGCGACACGCCGGGAATCAGCAGCCAGGCGAGGAACAGCACCAGCCCCAGCGTGCCCACACCGAACGCCACGAGGCACGACCAGCCGTGCCGGTTGCGGTCCGCCGCCTTCGCCAGCACGCCGGCCAGCGTGCCCACCCCCACCAGGTAACCGGCCAGCATCAACACGAGGCCCAGCTTCAGCAGCAACGGCAGGCCGAGCAGGCCGAGCGTGCTCAGCACGTAACCGCCCAGCACGCCGCCGGCCACCGGCAGGTAGCGCCGCGGCGGCACCTGCGGCCCGTCCATCCAGCGCGGGAACGTGGTCATCAGGAAGCCGAACATGAAGAGGGGAAACAGGCCGTACTGGATCAGCATGGCGTGTCCCCATACCGGCGGGATCGTGGGCTGCGGCCAGCGCACCCAGCCGAAGCGCAGCGCGGCCAGCTCCAACGTCCACCAGGTCATCGTCAGCAGCACCGCCACGGTGCCGGCGAGGAACAGGGGCCGGTGCGGTGCGGCCGCGAGCAGGGTGGCGGGGTCGTTCGCGGCGGCGGAGGTCGAAGCGTCCATGGGAGCCTGGCAATGACAATCGTTCCCATGCTGACAGGATGCGCACCACACGGCCCTGACCTGGATCAGCCGCCTGCGGCGCCGCTCGTGGGTCGGGATTCATCCCGACAACGCCATCCCATGCCGGCATGGTGTCGGGATGAATCCCGACCTACGGTCACAAGGCCATCCGCGCCGGGGTGAATCCCGACCTAGTCCGGCAGCAGGCTGGCGCCGAGTTCGCGCAGGGTGTCCTCGCGCAGCAGCACCAGTTCACGGCCTTCCAGCGCGATCAGCCCCTGGCTGCGGAACCGTCCCAGCACCCGGCTCACCGTCTCGGCCGCCAGCCGCAGGTAGTTCGCGATGTCGCCGCGCGACATGCTGAGGTGGAAGCGTGTGGCGGGCAGGCCACGCGCCGCGTAGCGCGACGAGAGGTCGATCAGGAACGCGGCCATGCGCTCGTCCGCGCTGTGGTCGCCGGCCAGCAGCGACACCGCGCCCAGCTCCTTGCTGATCAGCCGGAACAAGTGCTGCTGCACCGCCGGCTGACGCGACGCCAGCGCACTCATCGCGGGGAAGGAGAAGCGGCAGAACTGGGTGTCTTCCAGCGCCACCGCGTCGCAGGGGAAATGCTCGGGGTAGATCGCGTTGAGCCCCACCACCTCGCCGGGCAGGTAGAAGCCCAGCACCTGCTCGTTGCCGTCGCGGTCGAACATCCGCGTCTTCACCGAGCCGAAGCGCACCGCATAGATCGCGCGGAACGGGTCGCCGGTGCGGAACACGTGCTCGCCCGCGCGGAACGGACCCACGTGTTCGACCAGGCAGTGCAGTTCGAGCAACTCCGGCTTGCCGTAGCCCACCGCGACGCAGGCCTCGGCGAACGCGCAGCTGGAACAGAATCGCGTGGCATCGCCGTCGTCGGTGATCGCTTGAGGCACCAGGCGCAGTCGTCCGGTCGGGGGGCTTGGTGGCATGGCGGCTCGCACCGTGTGGGTCGGCATGTGGTGGACCCATGCATGATACGCATGCCGCCGCGGTGCCGCGAGTTTCTGCGGCGACACGCCACTGCCCGCGGGACGTGTTCGTCCGCTATTTCTCCACGAACGCCCGCTCGACCACGTAGTCGCCCGGCTCGCGGGTGCGCGGCGAGGCCTGGAAACCACGGCCATCAAGCAGGGCGCAGAGGTCGTCCAGCATCGCCGGGCTGCCGCACAGCATCACGCGATCGGTTTCCGGGTTCAGCGGCGGCAGGCCGGTGACGGCGCCCATCATGCCGTCGGCGATCGCGTCGGTGATGCGGCCGCGGTTGCGGAACGGTTCGCGCGTCACCGTGGGGTAGTAGACCAGCTTCTCGCGCGCCAGCTCGCCGAGGTATTCGTGCCACGGCAGCTCGTGTTCGAGGTAATGCGCGTAGGCGAGGTCGTCGACATGGCGCACGCCGTGGGCCAGCACGATCTTCTCGTAGCGCTCGTAGGTGTCGGGGTCGCGGATGATGCTCATGAACGGCGCCAGCCCGGTGCCGGTACCGAGCAGGTAGAGGTGCTTGCCGGGCTTCAGGTCGGTGAGCACCAGGGTGCCGGTGGGCTTGCGCGTCACCATCAGCGGATCGCCGGGCTTCAGGTGCTGCAGGCGCGAAGTGAGCGGGCCGTTCGGCACCTTGATCGAGAAGAACTCCAGGTGCTCCTCCCAGCTCGCGCTGGCGATCGAGTAGGCGCGCATCAGCGGACGGCCGTCCAGCTCCATGCCGATCATCACGAACTGCCCGCTGTCGAAGCGGAAGGACGGATCGCGCGTGGTGCGGAAGGAGAACAGGTTGTCGTTCCAGTGCTGCACGTCGATCACGTGCTCGGTTGCCATCGCTACCATGGGGTCGTCTCGGAATGCAGGTCGGGGATCACCGCGCCGCCGCGCATGGCGGCAGCGTGACTCGCGTGGGAGGGCGTGGGCCGATGAACCTGGCGAGTGGCCGCGCGGGGTCGCGGCAGTGCGCCATTTTACGCGATCCGTGCCATCGCCGCCCGCTGCGTTCTCCGGCATCATGCGGCAGTCCGAATCAGGGAAGCGAACATGGAATCGACCGCCGCACCCGCCGTACGCGAACACCACGTCCACCAGCGCCATTTCGACCGCCTGGTGATGCTCGCCGACGGTGTGTTCGCCATCGCGCTGACCCTGTCCGCGGTGGAACTGCGGCCGGAGGCGAAGCCGGGCCAGACCCTGCTGCAGGTCTGGGGTGCGCCGCTGCTGGTGTATTTCCTCAGCTTCTACCTGATCGCCGGTGTGTGGTACCAGCATCGCCGCGCGATGGCGCAGCTGCGCCGCATCGACGCGCCGCTCACCGTGCTCACCATGCTGCTGCTCAGCCTGGTGGCGCTGGTGCCGGTGCTGATCCGCAACATGATCACCGGCGGCATCCTCTTCGAAGTACCACTGGGGCCTGGGATCCACGCGATGGTCACCGGCGGCAACCTGCCGGGCAGCTTGCCGGCAGGCGGCACAAGCCTTGCGCACGTCCCGGTGTACGCGTTCTCATTGAACGGCTTCGTGCCGTACGTGCTCGTCATGCTGATGATCCAGTTCTGCCTCACCGTGGCCTGGGGCTATGCGGCCTTCGTCGCCAGGCTGGCGCCCGACCTGTCGCCCGCACGCGCCAGGGCCTGGCTGCTGCACGACCTGTTCCTCACCACGATCTGGGCCATGCTCACCGCCTGGGGCCTGTCCATGCCTTGGCTGGCGGTGGTACTGCTGGTGGTGGTCGTGGCCCTGCGCATGGCCGAGAGGCGCATGCGGCGTGCGGCAACGGCCGCCGAAGGCTGATTTCCACCGCATCATGCCGATACGGGACAATGGCGGCCTGATGACCGCCCTGCCCCTCTATCCCGATCCCGCCGACTGGCGCCTCTCCGTCGCCCCGATGATGGACTGGACCGACCGGCACTGCCGCTACTTCCACCGCCTGCTCTCCCCGCACGCGCGGCTGTACACCGAGATGGTGACCAGCGCGGCGCTGGTGCGCGGCAAGCAGCTGCGCCTGTTGGAACACAGCCACGAGGAACATCCCGTGGCGCTGCAGCTGGGCGGCAGCGAGCCGGGCGAGCTGGCCGAGGCGGCGCGCCTTGGCGCGGCGGCGGGTTACGACGAGATCAACCTCAACGTGGGCTGCCCTTCCGACCGCGTGCAGTCGGGCCGCTTCGGCGCCTGCCTGATGTACGAGCCGGCGCTGGTGGCCGACTGCGTGAAGGCGATGCGCGATGCGGTGGGCGTGCCGGTCACGGTGAAGTGCCGCATCGGCGTGGACGAGCAGGACGACTACGCCGACCTGCAGCACTTCACCGAGACCATGCTGGAAGCCGGCGTCGGGGTGCTGGTGGTGCACGCGCGCAAGGCCTGGCTGAAGGGCCTGTCGCCGAAGGAGAACCGCGAGATCCCGCCGCTGGACTATCCGCGCGTGCACCGGCTCAAGCGTGAGTTCCCGCAACTGGTGGTGGCGATCAACGGCGGCATCACCACGGTGGAACAGGTCGAGGCGCAGCTGGCCGAGCTGGACGGTGTGATGCTGGGCCGCGCCGCCTACCACGATCCGTACCTGCTCGCCCGGCTCGAACACGCGCTGTACGGCACCCCGCTGCCCGGCCGGGACGACGTGCTGCGGCGCCTGCGCCCCTACGTCGAGGCCGAGCTCAAGCGCGGCACCGCGCTCAAGCACATCACCCGGCACCTGCTCGGTCTGTACCAGGGCGAACCGGGCGCGCGCGGCTTCCGCCGCGTGCTCAGCGAGGGCGCGCACCTGCCCGGCGCGGGCTGGGGGCTGATCGAGCAAGCCATGGCCCCGTTGGGGGCGGTGGCGTGACAGCGGTCGCCCGTCCGGTCACTATTCAGCCCTGCTCGCCCAAACTGAACGGCCAGAGACAGATCGTGGTCGAAGCATGCCGATGAAGGCCCATCGAATCCTCCCGCTGTTCGCGCCGCTGGCGCTGACGCTGACGCTGGGCGCGAGCCCGGCGGCATGGGCGCAGGCCAAGCCCAAGGACCTCAGCCTCGGCGAGGCCGTGAGCCGGGCACAGCAGGAAACCAACGGCCAGGTGCTGTCGGCCGACTCGGTGCGCCGGGACCGCCGCACCGAGTACCGCGTCAAGGTGCTCACGCCACAGGGCCACGTGCGGGTGATGACGATACCCGCCAGCGGCGGCGACAGTATCCGGCCAACCTCCCCGTCAACCCGCAACCCGCCCGCCCGGCGTCCCGGCGGCAAGGAGAAACACTGATGCGCATCCTCTTGGTGGAAGACGAGGCCCCGCTGCGCGAGACGCTGGCGGCACGACTGAAGCGCGACGGCTTCGCCGTCGACGCGGCGCAGGACGGCGAAGAGGCGCTCTACCTCGGCCGCGAGGTGCCGTTCGATCTCGCCATCATCGACCTGGGCCTGCCGAAGATGTCCGGCATGGAGCTGATCAAGGCGCTGCGCGAGCACGGCCAGCGCTACCCGGTGCTGATCCTCACCGCGCGCGGCGGCTGGCAGGACAAGGTGGAAGGCCTCAAGCAGGGCGCGGACGACTACCTGGTCAAGCCGTTCCACGTCGAGGAACTGCTGGCGCGCATCAACGCGCTGGTGCGCCGCGCCAGCGGCTGGTCCAAGCCGGTGCTGGCCTGCGGCCCGATCAAGCTCGACACCACCGCGCAGACGGTGACGGTGGAAGGCAAGATCGTCGACCTCACCAGCTACGAGTACAAGGTGCTGGAATACCTGATGCTGCACGCAGGCGAACTGGTCTCCAAGGCCGACCTCACCGAACACATCTACCAGCAGGACTTCGACCGCGACTCCAACGTGCTGGAAGTCTTCATCGGCCGCCTGCGCCGCAAGCTGGACCCGGAAGGCGCCCTCAAGCCCATCGAGACCGTGCGTGGACGCGGATACCGCTTTGCCATCCCCCGCACCGACGGCGACGACGAGTGAACCCGCGGCGCGCCGCCCGCTCTCGCTGGCGGCGCGCTCGGCCATCACCACCGGCTTCGTGCTGGCCGCCTTCCTTGGCCTGGTCGGCGTGGTCATGTCCGTCACCAAGCAGCAGAGTGCGCTGAACAACCTGCAGGGCCAGCTGCGCGACGCCGCGATCACCGACATCATCACCCACACCGACGCCAACCGCGACGGCCGCCTGCTGCCGCCCGACTCGCCGCCGCAGAAGTTCTCCCAGCCCGGCTCCGGCCTGTACGCGGTGATCCTCGGGCCGGACGGCTACCACTGGGAATCCACCTCGGCGATCGGCCACGACTTCCGCTTCCTCAAGCCGCTGCCGACGGGCGAGCAGGTATTCACCGGCCCCGTCGAGACCCGCATGGGCCGGCTCTACTACTACGCGATCGGCGTGGCGTTCGACTTCCCGGGCCGCAAGTCCACCCCCGCCACCATCATGGTGGCGCAGACCGAGCAGCAGCTCGAAGGCGAGAACGCGGTGTACCGGCGCACGCTGGCGCTGTGGCTGTCGGTGCTGGGCGTGATGCTGATCGTGCTGCAGCTGCTGCTGCTGCGCTGGAGCCTCACCCCGCTGCGCAAGGTGGCCAGCGAGATGAGCCAGGTCGAGCGCGGCGACAGCGACCACTTGGACAGCCAGTACCCGCTGGAGCTGACCGGTCTCACCGAGCGCATCAACGCCTTCATCGACAGCGAGCGCGAACAGCGCACGCGCTACCGCCACACCCTCGCCGACCTCGCGCACAGCCTGAAGACGCCGCTGGCGGTGATCCGCTCGCAGCTGGAATCGGCCAGCGACGAACCCACCCGCCGCGGCGTGCTCGACCAGGTGCGCCGCATGGACGAACTGGTCGCCTACCAGCTGGCGCGCGCCGCCACCTCGGGCCGGCAGACCTTCGCCGTCGCGGTGCCGATCGCCAGCCACGCCGAGGACCTGGTGCAGAGCCTGGAGAAGGTCTACGCCGCGAAGAACGTGCTGTGCGAATTCGACATCGCCGACGGCGCCTCCTTCCATGGCGAGCTGAACGACCTGCTGGAGCTGATGGGCAACCTGCTGGAAAACGCATTCAAGTGGACGCGCCACCACGTGCTGCTGGTGGTGCAGAAGCAGCCGCAGCCCGGCCGCGGCCGCCCCGGCCTGCTGATCAGCGTGGAGGACGACGGCCCCGGCATCGCCGCGGACAAGATCGAGAAGGTGCTGCAACGCGGCGTGCGCGGCGACGAGCGCGTGCAGGGCCACGGCATCGGCCTGTCCATCGTGCAGGACATCGTGCGCGCCTACCGCGGCGAGTTGACGGTGGATCGTTCGCCCGACCTGGGCGGGGCGCGCTTCAGCGTGAAATTGCCGCCAGAGTAGGAGCGGCTTCAGCCGCGACTGGCTTCAAACCGCGACTGGGCGGCGGGACGGTGGCAGCAGGAATCGCGGCTGAAGCCGCTCCTGCGCCGCTCCTACTGGATCGAACCGGGCAACAGCGACTGCCAGCCCAGGGTGGCCGGCCGTGCGCTGGTGGGGGCGGAGATGCGGCCGCCGTGTTCGCTGCCGCCGGCCGCACCGCCGCTGCCGCGGATGTCGGTGTCGCTGGCATCACTGGTGTCGCTGCCGTGCCGGGACGAGGAGGGGCAATCGCGGTTGAGGCCCAGCGCGTCACCGCCACTGGTGCTGCCGGCGTCGCGGGCGTTGCTGTCGGCGGCGCCGTGGCTGCCGGCGGTGATGTCACGGGCATCCATGTCCGTCGCCATGGCGCTGCCCATGCCGGCCAGGCCGATCAGGCAACCGATCATCCAGTGTCTGGCACTCATGGCATGCAACCCCTTGATCCACAAGCGAGGCCGTCGATGGTCTCAGAAATGCGCCAGCGCTGCCAGTGCCACTGCCGCCGGCTGTGGCGCCCGGCTAGAATCCGCCGGATGCGTGTGACTTCCCCTCTTTCCTGCCGCCGCCACGCCATCGCCGCCCCGACCAGCTTGCGGGCGGCCCGCTGATGCAGCCTGCCGAACTGCTGGCCGAGCTGACCGCGGGCAATCCGCTTTCCGGCGTCGAACTGGCCGCCCGCGCCGGCGTGACCCGCGCCGCGATATGGAAACAGATCGAGGCGCTGCGTGCGCGCGGCGTGCCGATCGAGGCCGGCGGCGCGGGCGGCTACCGCCTGCCTTGGCCGATCCAGCTGCTGGACGCCGCGCGCATCCGCGCCGCCCTGCCCGCCACCGTCGCCAAGCGGCTGGGCGCGCTGGAAGTGCACTGGGAGCTGGACTCCACCTCCAGCGAGCTGCAGCGCCGCGGCGCCGCGGCGCCGGATCTCGGCATGGTGCTGGCCGAAACGCAGAGCGCCGGCCGCGGCCGCCGCGGTCGCACCTGGCTGTCGCCGCCGGGCCTGAACCTCTACCTGTCCTGCCTGAAACGCTTCGACACCGGCTTCGCCGCGCTGTCCGGGCTGTCGCTGGCGCTCGGCGTCATCGTGCTGCGCACGCTGGAAGCGCTGAGCATCAACGGCGCGGGCCTGAAATGGCCGAACGACGTGCTGGCCGCCGCGCCCGGCCACGCGCCCGGCAAGCTGGCCGGCATCCTGGTCGAGCTCAGCGGCGAATACCAGGGCCCGTGCGCCGCCATCATCGGCATCGGCCTCAATCTGCGCCTCACCGACGCGTTGCGTGCACAGACCGGCCAGCCGGCCTGCGATCTCGCCACCCTGGCCGGCGGCACGCCACCGGACCGCAACCGCACGGCGGCCGCGCTGATCGCCGCGCTGGCCGCGGGTCTCGCGCAATTCGAGCGCGACGGCTTTGCCGCCTTCGCCGACGAGTACGCCCGCCACGACTTGCTGCGCGACCGGCCGCTGCGGCTCAGCGGCGCCGGCGGCACACGCGACGGCATCGGCGCCGGCGTGGACGGCCGCGGCGCCCTGCTGCTGCGCCTGCCCGACGGCGAACTGCAACGCATCGACAGCGCCGACATCACGGTGCGCCGCGCATGAGGCGGCTTCTGCTCGACCTCGGCAACACCCGGCTGAAGTGGGCGCTGCGCGACGGCGACGACTGGCGCGCGAGCGGCGCGGTGGCGTGGAACGAGAACGTGGCGGATGCACTCGCCGAGGCGTGGTCGTCCTTGCCGCAGCCGGCGGCGGCGTTCGGCGCCTCGGTCGTCGACGCGCCGCGCGAGGCGCGGGTCGCCGCCAGCGTCGCCGCCGCGTTCGGGCGCGAGCCGCGCTGGCTGCGGACGCCCGCCGAAGCCTGCGGCGTGCGCAACGCCTACGCCGAGCCGCAAAAGCTGGGCGTGGACCGCTTCCTCGCGATGGTCGCCGCCCGCACCGACGGCCTTGCGCCCTGCGTGCTGGCCGGCGTGGGCACCGCGCTCACGCTGGATGCGCTGGCCGCCGACGGCCGCCATCTCGGCGGTCTGATCGCGCCGGGACCGCGGCTGATGCAGCAATCCCTGCTGGGCGCCACCGCGCAGGTACGGCCCGCGCAGGCAGGCACGGTCGTCGAGGCGGCGGACAATACCGCCGACGCGGTGGCTTCCGGCTGCTGGCTGGCGGCGGCAGCGCTGATCGAGCGCTTCGCGGCGCGCATGGCGCCGGCGCTAGGTGGCGCGCCCGCGTTGCGCCTCGGCGGCGGCGACGCGGAGGCGCTGCTGCCCCTGCTCGCCGCGCCGGCGCAACTCGCGCACGACAGCGTGCTGCACGGTTTGGCGGTGTGGGCCGCGGCACAATGAGCGACGCTCCGCCTCGTCGTCATTCCCGCGCAAGCGGGAATCCAAATGACCGGTCAATGGATGCCCGCTTGCGCGGGCATGACGTCAATATGGCTTGTCCGAGTCTTTCCTGACGGGGGATCGATGTTCCTGCGATTGCTGTTCGTGCTGCTGATCATGCTCAACATCGTGGCCGCCGCCTGGCTGCTGCTCGGCCAGCCGTATGCGCACGTGCCGCCGGCCACCGATCCGGGCGTGCCGGAACTGCACCTGCTCTCCGAACTGCCCGCGCAGGCAGCCACCGCAGCCGTCGCCGACAGCGTCGCCGCGCTTGTGCCTGCGCCCGTCGCGGCCAATGCGAATGCGCCCACCGAGCTGCGCTGCCTCACGCTGGGGCCGTTCGCCACGCCGCACGACCTGCAGCAGGCCCGCAGCGCACTGACCCCGCTCACCCGGCGCATGCGCTCGCGCCAGGAACAGGTCGCCCAGTCGCACAGCTGGTGGGTCTACCTGCCCGCACCGGGCAGCCGCGCGCAGGCGCTGGCGCTGACCCGCCAGCTCGCCGCGCGCGGCCTCAAGGATTATTTCGTGGTGGGCGGCGGCGACCAGCCCAACACGATCTCGCTGGGCCTGTTCAGGGACCAGGACAACGCGCGCAAGCGCCGCAACGACGTGACCGCCGCCGGCTTCCCCGCCCGCATCACCGAGCGCACCGAAAGCGCGCCGCAATACTGGCTCGACCTGGTGGCCGACCGCAGCGGCTTCGACTGGCGCAGCCGCATCCGCACCGACGGCGTGGGCTCGCACAGCACCAGCTGTTTTTGAAGCCACCCCTGCTAGAATCCCGCCCCACGCCGGCATAGCTCAGTTGGTAGAGCAACTGATTTGTAATCAGTAGGTCGCGGGTTCGATTCCTGCTGCCGGCATTCCCCCGAAGCGGCCACGTCGCAGCCGACCCGTTACACTCGGGGGCTGCAAGTCATCGACGTGGACACAGCAACATGAGCAAGCAGACGATCGCCCTGGTGGGCGTGCCCACCGACATCGGCGCCGGGCACCGCGGCGCCTCGATGGGACCGGAGGCGCTGCGCGTGGCGCAGATCGCCGAGAAGCTGCGCGCGCGCGGGCTGGACGTGTCCGACCGCGGCAACCTGCACGGGCCGGTGAACCCGTGGCTGCCGCCGGTGGACGGTTACCGCCACCTGGCCGAGGTGACGGCGTGGAACAAGGCCGTGCATGCGGCCATCTACGACGAGCTGGCGCAGGACCGGCTGCCGATCATGCTCGGCGGCGACCACTGCCTCGCGATCGGCTCGGTCAGCGCGGTGGCGCGCCACTGCCGCGAGAACGGCAAAAAACTGCGCGTGCTGTGGCTGGACGCGCACAGCGACTTCAACACCGCGCAGGCCACGCCCTCGGGCAACATCCACGGCATGCCGGTGGCCTGCCTGTGCGGCAACGGCCCGGACGCGCTCACCGGCATCGGCGGCCACACGCCGGCGGTGACGCCCGACGTGTTCCGCCAGATCGGCATCCGCTCGGTGGACGAAGGCGAGAAGCGGCTGGTGCGCGAGGCGGCCGTGGACATCTACGACATGCGCCACATCGACGAGGTGGGCATGAAGCGCGCGATGGAGGAGGCGCTGGCCGGCATGGACGCGCGCACCCACTTGCACGTGAGCTTCGACGTTGACTTCCTCGATCCGGTGATCGCGCCGGGCGTGGGCACCACCGTGCGCGGCGGCCCGAACTACCGCGAGGCGCAGCTGTGCATGGAGATGATCGCCGACTCGGGCCGACTCGGCTCGCTCGACATCGTCGAGCTGAACCCCGCGTTCGACAAGCGCAACGCCACCGCGAAACTGGCGGTGGACCTGGTCGAATCGCTGTTCGGCAAATCCACCCTGATCCGTTGACGCGTATCCCGAATCCCGTACCTGATTGGCGACCGAGTTCAACTCATGCCCCACCGTTCGCCCTGAGCGTAGGCCTGCAGGGCCTAAGTCGAAGGGTCATCGCCGCTGGCCGCTTCGACTTCGCTTGCTTACGCAAGCTACGCTCAGCGCGAACGGAATCCCTAGCTGATCGTCGTCGTTAATCGGTATCCCGTACCCCGTATCCCGAATCCCGAGCCATGCAGACCCGAGTCCTCACCGGCATCACCACCACCGGCACCCCGCACCTGGGCAACTACGCGGGCGCGATCCGCCCGGCGATCGCCGCCAGCCGGCGCGCGGATGTCGACGCGTTCTTCTTCCTCGCCGACTACCACGCGCTGATCAAGAGCGACGATGCCGCGCGCATCGAGCGCTCGCGACTGGAGATCGCGGCGAGCTGGCTGGCCGCCGGGCTGGATCCCGCACGCGTCACGTTCTATCGCCAGTCGGACATCCCCGAGATTCCCGAGCTGACCTGGTTCCTCACCTGCGTCACCGCCAAGGGCCTGCTCAACCGCGCGCACGCGTACAAGGCGGCGGTGGACCGCAATACCGAAACGGGCGAGGACGCGGACGCGGGCATCACCGCGGGCCTGTACATGTACCCGGTGCTGATGGCCGCCGACATCCTCGCGTTCGACGCGCACAAGGTGCCGGTGGGCCGCGACCAGATCCAGCACCTGGAGATGGCGCGCGACATCGGGCAGCGCTTCAACCATATCTACGGCCGCGACTTCTTCGTGCTGCCCGAGGTGCAGATCGAGGAAGAGGTGGCCACCTTGCCGGGCCTGGACGGCCGCAAGATGTCGAAGAGCTACGACAACACCATTCCGCTCTTCGCCGGCGGCGCGAAGGCGCTGCGCGAGGCGATCCTGCGCATCGTCACCGACTCGCGCGCGCCGGGCGAAGCCAAGGACCCGGACAGCTCCGCGCTGTACACGATCTTCCGCGCGTTCGCCGACGAGGCCGAAAGCGCGGCGTTCCGCGCCGCACTGGTCGATGGCCTGGGCTGGGGCGAGGCGAAGCAGCGGCTGTTCGAGCGCATCGAGACCGACGTGGCGCCGATGCGCGAGCGCTACGACGCGCTGATCGCCAAGCCTGACGAGATCGAGGCGACCCTGCGCGAAGGCGCGGCCAAGGCACGCGCGATCGCCACGCCCAAGCTCGCCGCGATCCGCGACGCGATCGGCTTGCGCGCGATGGGTGCCGCGCCCGCCGCCAAGGCCGGCAAGCCGGCCGCCGCGAAGACCGGCAAGGCGGCACCGCGCTTCGCCAGCTTCCGCGACGGCGATGCCGGCTTCCGCTTCCGCCTGTTCGCCGCCGACGGCGAGGAACTGCTGCTCTCGACGCCGTTCGCCGACCCCAAGGCCGCCGGCGCGCTGCAGCAGCGTATCCGCCGGCTGGGCCAGGCCGCCGTGCTGCGCGAGGACGGCGATGCGCTGGTGCTGGAGCTGGAAGGCGAGGCCGTCGCCCGCACCCCGCAGGCCGGCGAGGCATTGCTCGCACGCCTGCGTGAAGCGCTGGCGCAACTGGCCGCGCAGGACTGACGAGCCCCCGATGCGCTACCTCGCCCTGCTGCTGCTCGCGCCATGGCTGCTGATCCTCGGCTGGGCCTACGCGAGCTACCCAAAGTCGCTGCCGCGCACGCCGGCGCGCCGGCTGTTCGACGTGCTGGCGCTGGTGCTGGCCTTCGCCGCCGCGACGTATGCCGGCCTGCTCGGCTTCGATGCGGTGCAACCGCCCGTGCCCGACGAGGCCGGGCTCCGCGCCAGCGGCGCGATCTGGCAGCAGGTGTTCCCCGCACTGTGCGGCTACGGCGCCTTCGCCGCCGTGCTGGCGTTGGCGTTGCCGCTGCGCGCACGGCTGTGGCGCCGGCGCGGCTGAGCCGCCGCGACCGGCACGGCTTCAATCCCAGCGATTGAGGTGCGGGCCGAACGCCGCGCGCTGCCGGCGCACGATGCAGAAACGCTGCCCGCTGGGCGCCTCCATCACCCACCAGCGCTGCCGCACGAAGGCAACGCGCCGCGCGCCCAGGCGCTCCAGTCGCGCCGCCTCGGCTTCCAGGTCGTCGGTCTCGATGTCCAGGTGCACACGGCTTTCGTGCTCGACTTTCTGCAGCAGGATCAGCGGCTCGTCGTCTGCCGTGCGCAGCTCGGCGTAACGGCCGTCGCCGTCCTGGTCGAGCGTGGCGATGGGCTTGCCCAGCGCCGCGCTCCAGAACCGGGCGGCATCGCTCAGGTCGTCGACCCTGCAGTCCAGGACCAGGGTGCACAGGCGGCTGTGATGCATGGGGCACCTCGCGACGGAACGGAGGTGCCGAGTGTGCGCCGGCACGCAGGCTGGCGCATCCGTCGTGTCGCGATCAGCGTGCCAGCGGCGCGATGCGCTGCTCGATCGCACCGAAGATCGAGGCGCCGGCCTGGTCGGTGATCTCGATGCGCAGCGTGTCGCCGTACTTCAGGAACGGCGTCGAGGGCTTGCCGTCGCGCAGCGTCTCCACCGTGCGCTGCTCGGCGAGGCAGGAGGCGCCCAGGCTGGTGTCCTCGTTGGCGATGGTGCCCGAGCCTACGAGGGTGCCGGCGGTGAGCGGGCGGGTCTTGGCCACGTGCGCCACCAGTTCGGCGAAGCTGAACTGCATGTCCACGCCGCACTCGGCCGCGCCGAACCACGCGTCGTTGAGCCAGGTGCGCATCGGCAGGTGCAGCTTGTCGCCCTGCCAGGCCTCGCCCAGCTCGTCCGGCGTCACCAGCACCGGCGACAGCGCCGAGCGCGGTTTGGACTGCAGGAAGCCGAAGCCCTTGGCCAGTTCGCCGGGGATCAGCCCGCGCAGCGAGACGTCGTTGATGAGACCCACCAGCTGGATGTGCGCGCTCGCCTGTTCGGGCGTCACCGCCATCGGCACGTCGTCGGTGACCACGATCACCTCGGCTTCCAGGTCGATGCCGTAGTCCTCGCTGGGCACCACCACGTCGTCGCGCGGACCGAGGAAGCCGGCACTGGTGGCCTGGTACATCAGCGGGTCGGTGTAGAAGGACTTCGGCACCTCGGCGCCACGCGCGCGGCGCACGCGCTCCACGTGCGGCAGGTAGGCCGAACCGTCCACGAATTCGTAGGCGCGCGGCAGCGGCGCGGTCAGCTTGTCCATGTCCAGCGCGAACGCGCCCGCGGCGGTGCCGGCGTTCAGCGCATCGGACAGCGCATTGAGCCGCGGCGCGGCGTTCGACCAGTCGTCCAGCGCGGCCTGCAGGGTCGGCGCGATGCCCGCGGCCCTCACCGCGCGCTGCAGGTCGCGGCTGACCATGACCAGCGTGCCGTCGCGGCCGCCTTCTTTGAGAGATGCGAGTTTCATCGTGCTGCCTTGTCAGTAGTGAGTGCGGCCGGCGCCGGGGATGCCCTGATTTTGCCCGTCATCCCGGAATCGCGCAGCGATATCCGGGATCCAGTGTCTTTGCGTTTCGCCCCATGCATGGGAGGCACTGGATGACCAGACGTTCGTCTGTTGAAAAGCACCTCCAGCTTGACCAGCCCTCCGGTTGTTGAAAAGCGACTCGCTGGAATGGCGGGGTGGCGATTCATCCGGACTTGTCTAGGGCGCGAAGTGCTTGCGGATGCCCTGCCAGCACTCGTGATAGTTCTTCTGCAGCTGCGGCGACTCCAGCGCCTGCCGCGTGGGGCGGATCACCTTGCGCGTCTCGAACATGAAGGCCATGGTGCCGCCGATCACGTCGGGCTTCGAGAGATCCGCGTTCGAGGCCTTCTCGAACGTGGCCGCATCCGGGCCGTGACCGCTCATGCAATTGTGCAGGCTGGCGCCACCCGGCACGAAGCCCTCGGCCTTGGCGTCGTAGACGCCGGCGATCAGGCCCATGAACTCGCTGGCCACGTTGCGGTGGAACCACGGCGGGCGGAAGGTGTGCTGCGCCACCAGCCAGCGCGGTGGGAAGATCGCGAAATCCATGTTGGCCGTGCCGGGCGTGTCGCTAGCCGAAGTGAGCACGGTGAAGATCGACGGATCGGGATGGTCGACGCTGATCGAGCCGATGGTGTTGAAGCGGCGCAGGTCGTACTTGTACGGCGCGTAGTTGCCGTGCCAGGCCACCACGTCCAGCGGCGAGTGGCCGATCGCGGCCTGCCACAGGCCGCCCTGGAACTTGGCGACCAGGCGGAAATCGCCCTCCGCGTCCTCCCAAGCCGCCACCGGCGTGAGGAAGTCGCGCGCGTTGGCGAGGCAGTTGGAACCGATCGGGCCCAACTCCGGCAGGCGCAGCTGCGCGCCGAAGTTCTCGCAGACGTAGCCACGCGCCGCACCATCGGGCAGCTCGACACGGAAGCGCACGCCGCGCGGGATCACCGCGATCTCCTGCGGCTCGATCTCCAGCACACCCAGTTCCGTGGCGAGGCGCAGGCGGCCCTGCTGCGGCACGATCAGCAGCTCGCCGTCGGCGTCGTAGAAGAACCGCCCTTCCATCGAGCGGTTCGCCGCGTAGACATGGATGCCCACGCCCGCCTGTTCCGCCGCGCCGCCGTTGCCGGCGACGGTGACCAGGCCGTCGACGAAATCGGTGGGCGCCGCCGGCATCGGCAGCGGATCCCAGCGCAACTGGTTCGGCGTGGCCGGCGCCTCGTCGAAACGGTTGTGGAACGTGGCGTGCGCCAGCGGCTCGAACGGCTGGTGCATCGCCGCCGGGCGGATGCGGTACAGCCAGCTGCGCCGGTTCGCGTGGCGCGGCGCGGTGAACGCGGTGCCGGACAGCTGCTCCGCGTACAGGCCATGCGCCACGCGTTGCGGCGAGTTCTGGCCCACAGGCAGCGTGCCGGCGATGGCCTCGCTGGCGAATTCGTTGGCGAAGCCGGATTGGTAATCGATGCCGACAGACATGGGCAAGCCTTCCGCTTTAAAGCCCCTCTCCCGCCGGGAGAGGGGTTGGGGTGAGGGTTCGATTTTCCGCGGCGCTGAGGATCGCTTCGAGCACCGCATCCGTCTGTTGCAACACGTCATTGTCCCAGAAGCGCAAGACCATCAGGCCACGGGATTCGAGGAACTTCGTGCGCACGTGATCGACCACTTCATCGTGCTGCGAACCATCCAGTTCCACGACCAGTTTCTTCGCTTCGCAAATGAAATCCACGATGTAGGGAGGGATGGGGTGCTGCCGGCGGAATTTCAGGCCATTCAAGCGGCCGGCGCGAAGGTGATACCAGAGCCCAAGTTCCGCTTCCGTGGCCGACCTGCGCAGTTCGAGCGATTGCTCGTGCGTTCGTGTCGGCAAAGGCGGATTGTTGCATCCTGGCATCACCGAACCCTCTCCCCAACCCCTCCCCCGGAGGGGGAGGGGCTTCAAAGATTCAAAGCCTCAAAGCACGCCGCGCTTCATCTGGTCGCGCTCGATGCTCTCGAACAGCGCCTGGAAGTTGCCTTCGCCGAAGCCTTCATTGCCCTTGCGCTGGATGATCTCGAAGAAGATCGGGCCGATCGCGTTCTGGGTGAAGATCTGCAGCAGCAGGCGCTGCTTGGTCTCCGCGTCGGCATCGATCAGGATCTTGTTCTTCGCCAGGCGCGGCACGTCCTCGCCGTGGCTGGGGATGCGCAGGTCGATCACGTCGAAGTAGGTATCCGGCGTGTCGAGGAACTCCACGCCCTGCGCGCGCATCGCTTCCACCGTGTCGTAGATGTTGTCGGTGAAGCAGGCGATGTGCTGGATGCCCTCGCCCTTGTAGGCGTCGAGGTATTCGTTGATCTGGCTCTTCGGGTCGGTGGACTCGTTGAGCGGGATGCGCACGACGCCGTCCGGCGCGGTCATCGCCTTCGAGACCAGGCCGGTCTTGGCGCCCTTGATGTCGAAGTAGCGGATCTCGCGGAAGTTGAACAGCTTCTCGTAGTAGGCCGACCACTTGGCCATGTTGCCGTAGTACAGGTTGTGCGTGAGGTGGTCGATGAAGGTGAGGCCGTAACCCTTCGGGTTGGCCGCGGCGCCCTCGACCGGCGCGTAGTCGTCGCCGTAGATGCTGCCCTTGTCGCCGTAACGGTCCACCAGGTACAGCATGCAGTCGCCGATGCCCTTGATCACCGGGGCATCCACCGCCTTGCTGGCGGCCTTGTGCTCCACCGCCTCGCCGCCGTTCGCCAGTACCGCGTCCAGCACAGTGCCGGCGGGCCTGGTGAAGCGGATCGCGAAACCGCAGGCACTGGGGCCGTGCTTCGCGGCGAAGTCGGCGGCGAAGGAATCCGGGTCCTCGTTGACCAGGAAGTTCACGTCGTTCTGGCGGTACACGGTGATCGGGCGGCGCTTGTGCTTCAGCACCGCGCTGAAACCCATCCGGCGGAACAGCGCGTGCAGCTCGTTCGCGCGGCCGGCCGGGGCGGCGAATTCGACGAACTCGAAACCGTTGATCCCCATCGGGTTCTCGAACGTGGTGACCTGCATGCCGAGGTTGGGCTGGGCGTTCATGGGATCTCTCCGACGGGCTACGATGGGGGACAAACCGCGCTGCCATGCATGCTTTCGCACAACGCGCGCTAAATTGATGCCTGATCTTGGTGAAAAGTGCGGCCATGGATGGCTCTGCACACCCCGCGCTGCCCGCGCATCACATCCAGCGCGCGCTTTTCGTGAGGAGTGCGGCCAAGGATGGCCGCTCACTTGATCTTCGCGATCATGGACGATCGCACTAGTTATAGTTTCAACTGTAACCATTTGCAAGGAACACCGCAGCATGCCCGCCGGACACCACCCCGACCACGCCCCGCTGGAACTGGAGCGCTTCGTGCCCTACCAGTTGTCGATCGTGTCGAACACGGTCAGCCAGGCTATCGCCGACGACTACCAGGCGCGCCACGACCTGGGCGTCACCGAATGGCGGGTGATGGCGGTGCTGGCGCGCTTCGACGGCCTCTCCGCCCGCGAGGTGGCCGAGCGCACCGCGATGGACAAGGTGGCGGTGAGCCGCGCGCTGGCACGGCTGGTCGCCGCCGGCCGCGTGCGGCGGCACATCCACGCCGACGACAAGCGCCGTTCGGTGCTGGGCCTCACCGCCGCCGGCTGGAAGATCCACGACGAGGTGGCGCCGATGGCGCGGCAGCGGGAGCGGGAGTTGCTGGCCCGATTGGCACCGGAGGAGCAGGACTGGCTGCTGCGCATCCTCGCCAAGCTGATGCCAGGCTGAAAGGAACGCCACCGTTCGCCCTGAGCGTAGCGAAGCGGAGTCGAAGGGCCACGCCGCAAGGACGCTTCGACTCCGGCCCTATGGGCCTGCGCTCAGCGCGAACGGCTGCGGTATGCGCTGAGCGCCCGTACGCTCACTTCACGCCGTGCATGAGCTTGTTCACCAGCGGCGCGATCAGCAGCAGCAATACGCCGGCGCCCAGCAGCAGCCAGAAGCTGAAGGTGAAACCGTCCAGCGCCGCGGCCGCGGTCAGCCCGTGTTCGCCGGCGACGCGGCTGGCGAACAGGCCGGAGAGGTTACCGCCCACCGACAGCGACAGGAACCAGCCGCCCATCGCGAAGCCCACCAGCTTCGGCGGCGCCAGCTTGGTCACCATCGACAGGCCGATCGGCGACAGGCACAGCTCGCCCAGCGTCTGCATCACGTAGCACAGCACCAGCGGCCAGAACGGGATCAGCCCGTTCGCGCCGAGCAGCTTCGCCAGCGCGTACACCAGCACCAGGAAGCCCAGCGCGTTGAACAGCAGGCCGAAGCCGAACTTGCGCGGGATCGAGGGCTCACGGCGACGCCGGTCCAGCCAGCCCCAGACCAGGGCCACCAGCGGCGCGAACACGATGATGGCCAGCGGGCTCACCGACTGGAACCAGCCCACCGGGAACGTCCAGCCGCCGAACATCCGTCGGTCCACCAGGTTTTCGGCGAGGAAGTTGAACGTGGTGCCGAGCTGGTAATAGAACATCCAGAACAGCACGTTGAACGCGAAGATGATCAGCATCGCGATCACCCGGTGCGTCTGCACGCGACCGTGCCGCGCCGCCTCCATCAGCAACATCGCGGCCACCGCCAAGAACAGCAGGCCCAGCACCCATTGCAGGCCGGTCGCGCCGATGCCGGAAAGCAGCCAGTACACCACCGGCACCGCCACGATCACGCCCGCGAACACCCACAGCACGCGCAGCCGGCTCTCCGCGCCCGGCAGCGGCCGACCCACGCCCTTCAACTGGCGCCGGCCGAACCAGAACCACAACAGGCTCAGCAGCATGCCCGCGCCGGCGGCGAGGAACACCAGCCGGTAGTTCTGCTCCAGCGGCGTGTCGGTGAAATGCGCGGCCATCCAGCCGGTGAGCAGCGGGGCCACCAGCGCGCCCGCGTTGATGCCCATGTAGAACAGCGTGAAGCCGCGATCGCGGCGCGGATCGTCGCGGCCGTAGAGCTGGCCCACCATCGAGGAAATGTTCGGCTTGAACAGCCCGTCGCCCACGATCACCAGCGCCAGTCCCAGCAACATCAGCAGGCGCGACGGCACCGCCAGCACGAACAGGCCCGCCGCCATCACCGCGGCGCCGAGCAGGATGGTGCGCTGGTAGCCGATCAGCTTGTCCGCCACCCAGCCGCCGAAGATGCCGGTGCCGTAGATCAGCGCGGTGTACGAACCGAAGATCGCGCTGGCCCAGGCCTGGCCCGAGCTGTCGCCGTGATAGAACTGCGCCACGATGTACAGCGCCAACGCCCAGCTCACGCTGTAGAACGCGAAGCGCTCCCAGAACTCGGTCATGAACAGCATCCACAGCGGCCGCGGATGGCCGAGCAGCTGCGGATAGTCCGGCGCGGCGCCGGCGGTGGCGGATGGATTCATGCGGTTCCCCGGCAGCAGTAGGCGCCGCATGGTAGCGCGGACGGGCGCCTCTCCCGTATTCGCGCCCGCCGCTACCTCACGGGTAGGAGCGCACCCTGTGCGCGATGAAGCTCTTTGCGAAAGGCGCCAATCGCGCACAGGGTGCGCTCCTACACAGGCGTTGGTGCGCGCAGATCAGGTGCCCAGCACCGTGCGCACTTCCAGCAGCTCGGGGAAGAAGGTGAGGTCCAGCGCCTTCTTCAGGAAACCCACGCCGGAGGAGCCGCCGGTGCCGCGGCGATGGCCGATGATGCGCTCCACCGCCTTCATGTGGCGGAAGCGCCAGAGCTGGAAGCTCTCCTCGATGTCCACCAGGGTCTCGCACAGGTGGAACTCGGCCCAGAACGACTCCGGCGCCTCGTAGATGCGGCGGAACACCGGCAGCAGGTCGTCGCGATGCTGCCAGGGCTGGCTGACGTCGCGCGCAAGCAGGTCCGCCGGCACCGCGTGGCCGCGCCGCGCCAGCCAGTGCAGCGCCTCGTCGTACATGCCCGGCGCGTGCAGCGTGTCGCGCAGGCCGGCCTGGATCGCCGGGTCGTGCGCGAACACCGCCAGCATGTCGGCGTTCTTGTTGCCGAGCAGGAATTCCACCGTGCGGTACTGCGCCGACTGGAAGCCGGACGACGGCCCCAGCGCGTCGCGGAACGCGAGGTATTCGTGCGGCGTCATCGTCTCCAGTACCGCCCACTGCTCGAACAGCTGGCGCTGGATCTGCTTCACCCGCGCCAGCACCTTGAGGCAGGGATCGATGCGGTCGCCGCGCAGGAACGCCAGCGCCGCGCGCAGCTCGTGGATCACCAGCTTCAGCCACAGCTCGGCCACGTGGTGCTGCACGATGAACAGCATCTCGTCGTGATAGGGCGGGTCGGACACCGGTCGCTGCGCGGACAGCAAGGTATCCAGGTGCAGGTAGCCGGCGTAGGTCATGCGCCCCGAGAGGTCGCGCTCGATGCCCGCCTCGAGCTCGCGCTGGTTGTCCGTCATGGTCGATCGCGGCTGCCGAAAGCGTGCATGGTAACCGCTGATGACGCCCGACCCGCAGACGCGGCCGCGGCGCCACTTTTTGCGATGCGCCGTACCCGCCCGCATGCTGCGGCGTACCTTGCGACGCAACATGCCCGCCTGCTATCTATGTACGGCTTTTCCCGGCCGTTTTGGTCGCCACGGCGATCGTCCGGCCAGGGATCTTCAGCGCGTCAGGCCCCGCTGGATGGGCCGCCGCCCCCACTTCCCCATTCGTCCAAACGGGAGCGAGTCGTGTCCATCGCCGCCAAGTTCGAAATCGAATACCTGCAATACCTCGATGCCGAGGGCAAGCAGGTTCGCAAGGATCTGCCCGCCTTCGCCAAGGATCTCGACCACATGGTCGAGCTGTACAAGCTGATGCTGTCCACCCGCGTGTTCGACGCGAAGTCGGTGGCGCTGCAGCGCACCGGCAAGCTGGGCACCTACGCCAGCTGCCTCGGCCACGAGGCCGCGCACGTCGGTATCGGCAGCGCGATGCGGCCGGAAGACGTGTATGCGCCCAGCTACCGCGAATACGGCGCCCAGCTGTACCGCGGCGTGCAGCCGCGCGAGGTCTACATGTACTGGGGCGGCGACGAGCGCGGCAACGACTACCAGAAGGAACCGGCGCGCCACGACTTCGCGTGGTCGGTGCCGATCGCCACGCAGTGCCTGCACGCGGCCGGCTCCGCGCTGGCGTTCAAGATCCGCGGCGAGAAGCGCGTGGCGGTGTGCACGATCGGCGACGGCGGTTCGTCCAAGGGCGACTTCTACGGCGCGATCAACATCGCCGGCGCGCAGAACCTGCCGCTGGTGGCGGTGATCGTGAACAACCAGTGGGCGATCTCGGTGCCGCGCAAGATCCAGTCCGGCGCGCCCACGCTGGCGCAGAAAGGCATCGCCGCCGGCCTGTACTGCATCCAGGTGGACGGCAACGACATCATCGCCGTGCGCAAGGCGATGGAGGACGCGCTGGAGCGCGCCCGCAACGGCGAAGGTGGCAGCGTGATCGAGGCGGTGACCTACCGCCTCGGCGACCACACCACCGCCGACGACGCGCGCCGCTACCGCGGCGAGCAGGAAGTGAAGGACGCCTGGGCGAAGGAGCCGATGAAGCGCCTGCGCAACTGGCTGGTGGACAAGGGCATCTGGGATGACGCCAAGGAAGAGGCCTGGAAGGCCGAGTGCGACGAGTGGATGGACAACGAGGTGAACGCCTACCTCGAGACCAAGACGCAGCCGGTGACGGCGATGTTCGACTACACCTTCGCCGAAGTCCCCGCCGATCTCGCCAAGCAGCGCGATTACGTCCTCTCGCTTGAAACCCAGCTCGAATCCAAGAAGGGCCACTGAGTCATGGCACAGATCACTCTCATCGAAGCCGTCACCCAGGCGCTCGCCTACGAGATGAAGCACGACGACTCCGTCGTGGTGCTGGGCGAGGACGTGGGCGTCAACGGCGGCGTGTTCCGCGCCACCCAGGGCCTGCAGGAAAAGTTCGGCGAGCTGCGCGTGCTCGACACGCCGCTGGACGAGACCACCATCGCCGGCGTCACCGTGGGCATGGCCGTGCAGGGCATGAAGCCGGTGGCCGAGGCGCAGTTCGAAGGCTTCATCTACCCGATGATGGAGCAGATCGCCTGCCACGCCGCGCGCATGCGCAACCGCACCCGCGGCCGCCTCACCGTGCCGGCGGTGTGGCGCGCGCCATGGGGCGGCGGCATCCGCGCGCCGGAGCATCATTCGGAAGCGAACGAGCATCTGTTCACCAACATCCCCGGCCTGCGCGTGGTGCTGCCGTCCTCGCCCGCGCGCGCCTACGGCCTGCTGCTGGCCGCGATCCGCGATCCCGATCCGGTGATCTTCCTCGAACCCAAGCGCATCTACCGCCAGTACAAGGAAGAGGTGCCCGACGACGGCGAGGCACTGCCGCTGGACGTGTGCTTCGTGCTGCGCGACGGCACCGACGTCACCCTGGTGACCTGGGGCGCGCAGGTGAAGGAAACGCTGGAAGCCGCCGACGAACTCGCCAGGCAGGGCATCAGCGCCGAAGTGATCGACGTGGCCACGCTCACCCCGCTGGACTTCGACACCATCGCCGAATCGGTGCAGAAAACCGGCCGTTGCGTGATCGTGCACGAAGCCCCGAAGACCGCCGGCTTCGGCGCCGAGATCGCCGCGCGCGTGGCCGAGGAATGCCTGTACGACCTGCTCGCCCCGGTCGAGCGCGTCACCGGCCCCGACACGCACATCCCGCTGTTCCGCCTGGAAATGAAGTACCTGCCCAGCGTGGAGCGCGTGGTCGACGCGGCGAAGCGTACGCTGGCGGTGTCGTAATCCCGAAAGTCTCAACCCATACGGTCGTCATTCCCGCTAAAGCGGGAATCCATCCTGACCTTACGCACCAGAGCACAATGGATTCCCGCTTTCGCGGGAATGACGGCCAAAAAATCGAGAGCGACGGGCAGCACCGATCGCACAGACAACGGAATACCACCATGGCTGATATCAAGACATTCCACCTGCCCGACCTCGGCGAAGGCCTGCCCGACGCCACCATCGTCGAGTGGCACGTGAAGGAAGGCGACTACATCAAGCTCGACGCACCGCTGTGCTCGATGGAAACCGCCAAGGCGGTGGTCGACGTGCCCTCGCCCTATACCGGCACGGTGAAGAAGCTCCACGGCGCGCCCGGCGACATCATCGAGACCGGCGCCGCGCTGGCCGACTTCGAGCCCGACCCGAACGCCAAGCAGCGCGCCGAGGCGGAGGCCACCGGCCACCACCACGGCCCGAAGAAGGCCGAGGCGCCCGCTCCGGCGCCAGCTCCCGCACCGGCGGCCAAGGCCGCCACCGCCGACCGCGAGGACGAAGGCACCGTGGTCGGCGCGATGGTCAGCGGCAGCCACGTGCATGTCGAGCAGGCCGCCAGCATCGGCGGCGTGAAGGCGGTGCCCGCGGTGCGCGCGCTGGCGAAGAAGCTCAAGGTCGACCTCGCCCGCGTGCGCCCCACCGGCGCCGACGGCGTGGTCACCATGAAGGACGTAAAGGACGCCGCCGCCAACGGCAGCGCCCCGCTGGGCGCCGCCCCGGCCCGCGCCGTGCCCGCCTCCGCCGGCCGTCACCTGGCGCCGGAATTGCCGGAACCCGGCCCGGCACCGAGCCGTACCGCCGTGTCGCTGGCCGGCAAGGCCGTGCGCACCGCGCCGCCGTCGCAGCAGGCCAGCGGCCAGCCCGAGCAGCTCAAGGGCGTGCGCCGCAACATGGCGCGCGTGATGGCCGACGCGCATGCGCAAGTCGTGCCGACCACCTTGGTGGACGATGCCGACCTGCACGCCTGGATCGGCAAGCAGGACATCACCGCCCGCCTGATCCGCGCCATCGTCGCCGCCTGCAAGGCCGTGCCGGCGCTGAACGCCTGGTTCGACGGCAAGAACCTCACGCGCACGATGCATCCGCAGGTGGACATCGGCATCGCCGTGGACACCGAGGACGGCCTGTTCGTGCCGGCCCTGCGCAACGCCGACGTGCTCGACGGCGCCGGCATCCGCGCCGCGATCAAGCGCCTGCGCAGCTCGGTGGAAGATCGCTCCATCCCGGCGTCGGAACTGTCCGGCTACACCATCAGCCTGTCCAACTTCGGCATGTTCGCCGGCCGCTACGCGACGCCAGTGGTGGTGCCGCCAACCGTCGCCATCATCGGCGCCGGCAAGCTGTGCCACGACGTGGTGGCCGTGATGGGCGGCATCGAGGTGCATCGCCGCATGCCGATCTCGCTGACCTTCGACCACCGCGCCGCCACCGGCGGCGAGGCCGCGCGCTTCCTCAAGGCGCTGCTGGACGACTTGTCGCTGCCGAACTGATCGGTTTGTACCTGTGAGCGAATCGCGGGGCGCCTTCGGGCGCCCCGCTGTTTTTGGGCAGCGGCGCGCCGCATGCCCTTGCCTCTCCCGCCTGCGGGAGAGGCTGCCCGAAGGGCTGGAGAGGGCGCTCTTGCTCCGTGGATGTGCGGGAACAAGGCCCCTCTCCCAACCCCTCTCTCGCAAGCGGGAGACGCGAGACATACCGCACGAGGCCATTCGCCACGCGAACGACGCGCAGGCAGCCGATAGAATGCCCCCATGATCAACAACGACATCCTGCGCAGCGTGCGCTACATGCTGGACCTGCCCGACGGCAAGCTCCCGTCCATCGTGGCGCTGGCCGGGCTGGAGGTAGCGGCCGCCGACATCGACGCGTACCTGAAGAAAGACGACGAGCCCGGCTACCGCGACTGCCCCGACAAGGTGATGGCACATTTCCTCGACGGCCTGGTCACGCACCTGCGTGGCCGCGACGAGAACCGACCCGCGCCGCCGGTGGCGAAGCGCGTCAGCAACAACCTGGTGCTGAAGAAGCTGCGCGTGGCCTTCGAGCTGCGCGATGACGACCTGCACGCGATCCTCGACGCCGCGGGTTTCCCGTTGTCGAAATCCGAACTCACCGCGCTGTTCCGCAAGCCCGACCATCCCAACTACCGCCCCTGCGGCGACCAGCTGCTGCGCCACTTCCTGCGCGGCTTGACCCAACGTCTGCGCAATTGAAGAGTGCGGCCATGGATGGCCGCCCATTTGATTCTCGCGATCAGGGATGATCGCAAAAGTACCGATAGAGTGCGGCCATGGATGGCCGCCCATTTGATTTCGCGATCAAGGACGATCGCAAAGTTTGAAGAGTGCGGCTACGGCTGGCCGCCCATTTGATTTCGCGATCAAGGATGATCGCAAAAACCAAGGCACACGCATGCTGTTCGACCTCGTGTTCTACACCCTGGGCGCGCTGCTGATCGTGGGCGGCCTGGTCGGCGCGATCCTGCCCACCCTGCCCGGCATCCCGATGGTGTTCGGCGGCATCTGGCTGGTCGCCGCGGTGAACGACTACCAGCACCTCGGCCTGTGGTGGCTGCTGCTGATCGGCGCGCTGGGCACCGTGGGCGTGATCGTGGACTTCGTCGCGGGCACGCTGGGCGCCAAGCGCGTGGGCGCCAGCAAGCGCGCGCTGTGGGGCGCATCGCTGGGCACCCTCGTCGGCATGTTCTTCGGCATTCCCGGCATCCTGATCGGCCCGTTCGCCGGCGCGCTGATCGGCGAACTCAGCTCCGGCACCAGCGTGCTGCGCTCGGCCCACGTGGGCATCGGCACGTGGATCGGCCTCTTGCTGGGCGCGCTGGTGAAGCTGGTGATCTCGCTGGTGATGGTGGGGCTGTTCGGCTTCGCGATGCTGGTCGGCTAGGCGGCAACCGGCAGCACGTACAGCAGCACCGCGAAGTAGTGCAGCACGCTGCCCGCGAGCACGAAGGCGTGCCACAGCGTGTGCTGGTACGGCAGCTTGCGCCACAGGTAGAACGGCACGCCCAGGGTGTAGGCCACGCCGCCGCCGATCAGCAGCGCCATGCCGCCCGCCTGCAGGTGCGCGGCCAGCGGCTTGAACGCGAGCATGCCGATCCAGCCCATGCCCACGTAGAGCAGCACGGCGAGCTTGCGCCAGCGGCGGAACCAGCCCAGCTCCAGCACGCTGCCGACCAGCGCCAGCGTCCACACCGCGGCGAACAGGCTCCAGCCCCACGCGCCCGGCAGGGCGAGCAGGGTGAATGGCGTGTAGGTGCCGGCGATCAAGAGGTAGATCGCGATGTGGTCCAGCGTGCGCAGCAGCGGCTTGGCTGTGACATTGGGAATCGCGTGATACAGCGTGGAGGCGGTGTACAGCAGGATCAGGGTGACGCCGTACACCGCGCTCGCCGTCACCGCACGCGCATCGCCGCGCAGGGCCGCGAACGTCACCAGCACCGCGAGGCCGCCGATGCTGAGCACGATGCCGAGGCCATGCAGCAGGCTGCTGGCGAACTCGTCGCCGCGGCGGTAGCGCGGCAGGGCGGCGATGGCGGCGGTCATGGCGATTCCAGCGGGGGCATCGATCTCGCACCATAGCGGCAGCGCCAGCGCTTGCCTACCGCAGCCAGGAGTCCACCCGTTTGATACGCGCCCCGCCGCGTGAATCCGGCCTTCACCGGACCTGCACGCCGCCTCCATGCCGACACGCTCAGGCTGCGCTGGCGGATGCACCCCCATCCCCCTGTCATCCGCGTTACGCCCCGCCTCCCCGCGGGGCTTTTTTTGGTCTGTACCTGTGCGCTCTTCCATGAACGCAAGGATCAAACGGGCGGCCACCCATGGCCGCACTCTTCAGCCACGGCGACCATGCGGAATGGTATTTGGCCGTCCACTTGCATGGCCGTGGGCACAGGCATACGCTCAAGCCGCGCTTGCGACATTCCCCTCTGCACCGCGTGCAGCGTCGCCGGCGCCACAACTCAAAACCGAAAGCCGTCAGGAGGTCGCCCATGTCGTCCGCTAGCCTGGCTGTTGCCGCTCGTCCCCACCCCGAGGCCGCCCGCGTCGTCGCGCTCAGTGCGGCCATCGCGCTGAACCTCGCCGCCCTGCTGATCCTCACCCGCCCGCTGGCGCCGCAGGCGCTGGCGCTGATGCACAAGCTGGTCGCGGTGCCGCAGGTGGTGTTCCTCGACCCACCGCCGAAAGTGCCACCACCCCCGGCGATCGAACTGAAGCCGCTGCCGCATCCGCCGGCCGCACCGGTGCACGTGCAGCCACGCCCCGACGCCGTGCCGCCGGTGGTGACACTCAGCGTCGAAGGCACGCAACCGATGCCGACGGTGGCGCCGCCCAGCGCAACGCCTGCGGACACCGCCATGCCGGTCGAGGCCACCCTGGCCTACCGTTCGGCGCCGCTGCAGTTCCCCGTGCAGGCGCTGCGCCAGCACCTGCAGGGCACCGTGCTGCTGCGGGTGCTGGTGGACGAGAACGGCGCGCCGGTGCAGGTCGAGGTCGAACACGGCAGCGGCTACGCCGTGCTCGACCGCAGCGCACGCGAACAGGTGCTGGCGCACTGGCGCTTCCAGCCCGCGATGGTGAACGGCCATGCGGTGCGCGCCTGGGCGCGTGTGCCGGTGAGCTTCGTGCTGCACGATTTGTGACACGACGCAGGCCCGGCGGCACGCGCTGTCGACCGGGCCTTTCGGGGCCATCGCCCGTTGCCCGGCACGCCTGCCGCCCGCGCGTCACGAACCGCGCGCGCGGGGATGCCGCAACGCCACACGGTCTTACGGCTGTTTAACGACACGCATGCTCCACTTGGCCGCCTTGGCAACGCCGGGTTCCCCATGGGCAAGTACACGCACAGCTTGAAGACCTTGCGCGACATCGCGCTCGAATACGGCCGCGTCGAGCTGCCCGACCTGGCCTCGATGGCGCGCGAACTCGGCAGCGTGGTGCATCGGGACGCGCCCGCGCTGTCCGCGCGACTGGCCTCGTTGCGCCGGCGCCGACGCCAGGGCGGCCGCTGGCTGCTGGCCGAGCGCGGACATCCGGCGCTGCGCGTGCTGGTGATGGCCTGCGCCCCCGGCCAGCGCATGCCGCTGCTCGACCACGCCGACCGCTGGGGGCTGGAGCTCACCCTGCACGGTGCGCTGGAATGGCAGTCGTACCGGCGCGACCCGCACAACGGCGAACTGGATGCCCAGGCGCGCAACTGGCTGGGCCCGGGCGACGCCAGCTGGTTCGAGCGCGACGCCGGCCTCGCGCACCGCTGCCGCAACCTGTCGCGGCACGACACCGCGTACACGTTGCACGTCTACGGCGGCGAACTGCCCGACCACCGCGCCGGCGAGGCATGCGAGGATGTGTCCGCATGGATCGCGCAGGTGCAACGCGGCACGCTCGCCGGCCAGCTGGCACCCTGACCCTCCCGCTTCGGAGCAACGCATGCATCGACGTGTCGCCATCATCGGCGGCGGCGCCGCGGCCGCCGCGCTGCTCGGCGAGCTGCTGGAACGCCAGCCGCCGCAGACACTGCACCTGGACTGGTACACCGGCGGCGGCACGCCGGCACGCGGCGTGGCCTATGCCACGCGTTCCGACCGCCACCTGCTGAACGTGCGCGCGGCCTCGATGGGCATGTTCGCCGGCAAGCCGCAGGGCTTCCTCGACTTCGTGCAGCGCGAGGACCCGTCCGTCGCCGGCACCGACTTCCTGCCGCGCCGGCGCTACGGCGACTACCTCGAGGCCGAGGTGGCGCGCGCGCTGGCACTGGGCAAGGTGCACGGCCACGACGTGCAGATCGTGCCGTTCGCCGCCGACGCCGTGGTGCCCGAGGCCGACGGCGTCACCGTGTTCCGCGGCGAGGAAGGCCGCCGCGTGGACGCCGCGGTGCTGGCGATCGGCGCGCTGCCGACGCAGCCGCTGGCCGGCGTCGACGCCGGCGCGCTGGCCAGCGGCCGCTACGTGGTGGACCCCTGGCCGTTGCTGGCCGCGCCGCCTGCCGCGGCGCCCGCCCACGTGGCGGTGATCGGCCTGGGCCTCACCGCCGCCGACGTGCTGCTGGAACTGGCCGCGCGCTGGCCCGCCACCCGCTTCACCGCGATCTCGCGCCACGGCCTGCTGCCCGAGCCGCACCTGCGCAGCACCGCGCTGCCCAGCGGCGACAGCGCCGAGCTGATCGAAGCCATGCTGGACGCGCCCGAGGTGCGCCGCTGGCTGCACCTGCTGCGCGAGGCGATCGCGCAGGAAGAGGACTGGCGCAGCGTGATCGACAGCCTGCGCCCGCACACGCCGACGCTGTGGGCCGCACTGTCGCTGGAGCAGCGATCGCGGTTCCAGCGTCATGCGCGCTGGGCCTGGGAACGTGCGCGCCACCGCATGCCGCCGCTGGTGGCCGAAGGCCTCGCCGCGCTGGAGCAGGCGGGCCGCCTGCACCGCCAACGCGGCCATGTGCATCGTGTCGAGCCGGACGGCGACGGCCTGCGCCTCGAACTGCACCCGCACGGCAGCGGCGCGCACGAGCTGCTGCACGCGGACCTGGTGGTGCAGTCGGTGGGCATGGATTTCGACGTGGCGCGCACGCCGCATCCGCTGATGCGCCAGCTGGTGGTGAACCGGCACGTGCTGCCCGACCCGCTGGGGCTGGGCTGCCAGGCCACGCCGCAGGGCCGGCTGCTGCACGAGGGCGGCGCCTGGCCGCGGCTGTTCGCCATCGGCAGCCTGTTGCGCGGTACGCTGTGGGAGTCCACCGCGATGCCGGAAATCCGCCAGCAGGCGCGCGCCGTGGCCGACCAGTTGCTGGCGGATTAGGAGCGTGGACGGTGGAAGCATTCGAGGCGAAAAGGCTGCCATGCGAGGGTAGATTTTCGACGCTTCGCCGCCCCATAGTGGTTCCATGGGGCAAGAAGCGGCGGAAATATGCACCGCATGGCAGCCTTTGCAGCCCGGATGATTTCTACCGCCCACGCTCCTGACACGCACCCGGGATCGCATGACCCTCAGCCTGATCGGCGCCGTCGTCCTGCTGCTGCACGCGCTCGGCATCCTCGCCGCCGCGCACGCGCTGATGCACACACGCACGCCGCAGGGCACGATCGCCTGGGTGCTCGGCCTGCTGCTGCTCCCCGAACTCACCCTGGTGCCCTACCTGTTCCTGGGCGCGAGCCGTTTCCACGGCTACCTGCACACCCACCACAGCGCCGCGCCGCGCGCGCGGCCCGTGCCGGCGGACGACGGCACCGGCCGCTACGCCGCGATGGTGGCGATGCAGGGGCGGCCGTTCCGCGAAGGCCACCGGCTGCGTCTGCTGATCGACGGCGACGCCACCTTCGACGCCATCCTCGGCGCGGTCGCCGAGGCGCGCCACACCGTGCTGGTGCAGTTCTTCGTGTTCCACGACGACGGTCTGGGCCGACGCATGCAGCAGGCGCTGCTGGAACGCGCCGCCGCCGGCGTGCGCGTGTGCGTGCTGTACGACGGCGTGGGCAGCCACGACTTGCCGCGACGCTACGTGGAGACGCTGCGCGCGGGCGGCGTGGCGATCCATCCGTTCGCCACCCACCGCTGGCGCAACCGCTTCCAGCTCAATTTCCGCAACCACCGCAAGATCGTGGTGGTGGACGGTGCGCGCGCCTTCATCGGCGGCCTCAACGTGGGCGACGAATACCTGGGCCTGAAACCGCCGTTGGCGCCGTGGCGCGACACGCATCTGGAAATCCGCGGCCCCGCGGTGGCCGACCTGCAGCAGCTGTTCGCCGACGACTGGCTGTGGATCACCGGCGCGCCGCCGCCGTTGCATCCGGCGCCGCCTGCCGACGGCAACGCCCGCGTGCTGGTGGTGGCGAGCGGCCCGGCCGACCCGCAGGAAACCGGCTCGCTGTTCTTCACCGCCGCGATCAACGCGGCGCGCCGGCGGCTCTGGCTCACCACGCCGTACTTCGTGCCCGACAGTGCGGTGCGCGCCGCGCTGCGCTTGGCCGTGCTGCGCGGCGTGGACGTGCGCGTGCTGATCCCGGCGCGACCCGACCACCGCACCGTGTTCCTCGCCTCCACCCTGCATGCCCACCACGCGCTGCGCGGCGGCGTGCGCATGCTCCGCTACCAGCCCGGCTTCGTGCACCAGAAAGTGTTGCTGGTCGATGACGACTGCGCCGCGGTGGGCAGCATCAATCTCGACAGCCGCTCGTTCCGCCTCAACTTCGAAGCCAGCGCGCTGGTGCTGGACCGCGACTTCGCCGGACAGGTCGAGGCCATGCTCGAAGCCGACTTCGCCAATGCCCGCACCGTGGAAGCCGGCGAATATCTCGACGCCCCCTACCTGCGCCAGGTGGCGATGCACGTGGCGCGGCTGTTCGATCCGTTGTTGTAGGAGCGCACCCTGTGCGCGATGGCTTTTCGCTCTGACCGAAGCACCAGAGCCTTCGCGCACAGGGTGCGCTCCTACACCGAGCGTGCATCTCAGCGCCCGCGCCAGTGCCCGCCGCAGACCACCCAGGCCACGAACACGCCCACGGCGGCGCCGATCAGCTCGCACAGCACGCGAGTGCCGATGCCGTCGGGGTCGTGCACTTCGGCCAGCTTGGCGCTGAGCAGCTGCAGCGACTGCAGCCGCCCGTAGTTGAAGTAGAACAGGTTCCACGCGTCGACACGGGCGCTGAGCACCAGCGCGGCGAAATACGCCCAGCCGACCCGGCGCGCATCGCTCCAGCCGTTGCGACGGCCCAGCCAGTGGAACAGCAGGTACAGCACGACGCCGGCCACGGCGCTGATCGCACCGGCCTGCATGCCGCCGATCCAGCCATAGCCCATCCACGATTGGTCGTAGTTCATCGCGCCCTGTTCCGCTCTCATCAACCTGCATTATGCCTGCGCGCTAGACTCCTGCCTTCCCGCCGCGCGCAGGTTCGCCATGTCTCCCGCCATCAACGAACGCACCGCCCTGATCGTGGTCGACGTGCAGCCGGATTTCATGCCCGGTGGCGCGCTGGCCTGCCACGAAGGCGACGCGATCGTGCCCGGCATAGCCCGCCTGCTGCGCGCGCGCCGCTTCCGCCACGTGGTGGCGACGCAGGACTGGCACCCGGCGGGCCATGCCTCCTTCGCCAGTTCGCATCCGGACACGCAGCCGTTCCAGCAGATCGAACTGCACGGCCAGCCGCAGACGCTGTGGCCGGACCACTGCGTGCAGGGCACGCCGGGCGCGGCGCTGCACCCGGATATCGACTGGTCGGCGGCGGACCTGATCCTGCGCAAGGGCAGCGACCCGCAGGTGGACTCCTACAGCGCGTTCCGCGAAAACCACGGCCCGCAAGGCAGTCGCCCCGCCACCGGCCTCGCCGGCTGGTTGCGCGAGCGTGGCGTGGAGGAAGTGCTGGTGTGCGGCCTGGCGCGCGATGTCTGCGTGCTGTGGACGGCGCAGGATGCCGTCGCGCTGGGCTTCCGCGCCTGGCTCGCATGGGACCTCAGCCGACCGGTCACGCCGGACTCCGACGATGCCACCCGCGCCAGCCTGCAGTCGCAGGGCATCGGCGTGGTCGACGCGGCCGACTTCGCGATCGCCTAGGTTCCACCCTCGCCACACCTGCCGGGATGTCGCCGCCGCCATGAACCTCAAACACCTGCTGCCCCTGCAGCGCCGACCGCGGATCATCACCATCGGCGGTCGGCCCTTCGTCAGCCGCGGCCTGTCCCAGCGACTCTGGGACGACATCTACCACCACGCCCTGACCGTGCGCTGGCCGGTATTCTTTCTGACCGCCGGCGCGGCCTTCCTGCTGCTCAACGCGATCTTCGCTTCGCTCTACCTGCTCGGCGAGCACCCGATCGCGAACCAGTTTCCGCGCGGCTTCGGCGGCGCGTTCTTCTTCAGCGTGGAAACCCTGGCCACGGTCGGCTACGGCGACATGCACCCGCAGACCCTCTATGCGCACTGCGTCGCCACGCTGGAAATCTTCACCGGCATGGCCTGCATCGCGGTGACCACCGGGCTGATCTTCGCGCGCTTCTCGCGGCCGCGCGCCCGGATGACCTTCGCCAGCAATCCGGTCGTGCGCACCGTCGACGGCCGGCAGACGCTGATGATACGCGCGGCCAACATGCGGCAGAACCTGATCAGCGAGGCATACGCCCAACTGCACATGATCCGCCTGGAGACTTCGCCCGAGGGGCTGAAGCTGCGCAAGATCCACGACCTGAAGCTGGTGCGCGACCGCCATCCGATCTTCATCCTCAGCTGGCTGCTGATGCACGTGATCGACGAGAGCAGTCCGCTGTACGGCGTCAGCGCCGAGGCGATGGAGCAGACGCAGACGCTCTTTCTGCTGACCATCGAAGGCATCGACGAAACCACCTCGCAATCCATGCTGGCGCGCCACCAGTGGCGCCACGACGATCTGCGCTGGAACCACCGCTACGCCGACCTCGTCACCGACGACGGGCATGGCCTCAACATCATCGACTACGGCGTCTTCCACGACGTGGTGCCGCTGGAAGACGAGGAACAATCCGGCTAGCGCGGGCCGCAACCCGCGCCGCCGGCGCGATGCACTGCGCTTCCACCACCCGGCCCTTCGGCCTGCCTTGCGGCGATGTCGAACAGGCTCCGCCCCGTCAGATCCCGTCCTCTCGCGCCGCCTGCACCCGCGGCACGCCGTCCGCGTCGAACGCCACCGCCAGCGCGATCGGCCGGCAACACACCGCGCAGTCCTCGATGTAGCACTGGTCGTCCACCGACTCGTCCAGCAGCAACTCGATGATCTCGCCGCAATACGGGCAATCGATGCGATAAGGCACGGGCATGGCAGACTCCGGCAGCCGCGACGCGCACAAACTGGCACAACCGCCGTCTACGCAGCGCGTACACTGTGCGCCCACCGCAAGCTGCTGCCCGGACGATGACGATGGCCGAACGCGAATTCCCGGATTACACCGTGCGCTCCGGCGCCAGTCTCGAAGGCTCGCGCTATACGGCGTGGCTGGCGGTGGTGCCGCACGGCCACGGCTTCCCGGCGTACTACGCGATCTGCGAGAACCGCAGCTTCCGCCAGCAGGACGTGGCAGAACGCGCCGCCGCCGACGCGCTGGCCGCGGTGCTGGCGCTGGAGGAGGACGGCACGCCGGTGTTCCCCGAGGATTACACCGGCTTCAAGGACGAAGCGCCCGCCGCCGAATAGGCCGGCGCCCATGCCTGCGGCGTGAGGATGTCGAAGCCGTGCTCGCGCCGCGTGCGTCGCGCCAGCTTCAACAGTTCACGGTCACGGCTGAGCAGCCATTGCGCGCCGCTCGCCTGCGCCAGTTCGAGAAACCGTTGGTCGTCGGGATCGGCGCAGCGCGGCAGTTTCGGCATCGCCGGAACGACAGGTCGTCCCGCTGTCGGCAGCAGGCGCACCGATTCGTCGAACGCGGCAACGGCCGCCGCGCGCCGCGCCGCATCCAGCGCCAGTTGCGGATAGCCCAGCACGCGCAGCCATTCGTCGCGGCAAGCCGCGTCGGTCACCGCCTGCACCGCGCCCGCGCGCAGCGCATCGCGCAGCGTCGCGCACGACGCGTCGCCGAACACGAACAGGTCGAGGCAGACGTTGGTGTCCAGCACCAGCCGCGGCAGTGTCGCCATCAGGCCGCGGCCAGCGCGTCCAGCTGCGCCAGCGCGGCCGGGATCTCCGCTGCATCCGCCACCGCGCGCATGCGTGGCGCGTCCTGCGCGTCCAGGCCATTCTCCAGCTCGTGCGCCCAGGTCACGTGATAGGGCATGTGCACGCCCCAGCCACCCAGGCGCAGCACCGGCTCGATGTCCGAGCGCAACGAGTTGCCCACCATCGCGAACTCGTGCGCCGCGATGCCGAACTCGGCCAACAGGCGCCGATACGTGCGCGTGTCCTTCTCCGAGACGATCTCGATGCGGCGGAACAGTTCGGCCAGGCCCGACTCGGCCACCTTCTTCTCCTGGTGGAACAGGTCGCCCTTGGTGATCAGCACCACCGCATGCCGTGCGGCCACCGCCGCCACCGCCTCGCGGATGCCGGGCAGCAGTTCCACCGGGTGCTGCAGCACGCGCTTGCCGATCGCCACGATGCGGTGGATGTCCCGCGCGCCGATGCGCCCCTCGCTGAGCGCGATCGCGGTTTCCACCATCGACAGCGTCATGCCCTTGGCGCCGTAGCCGAACAGCGCGAGATTGCCGCGCTCGGTGGCCAGCATGCGCTCGTGCACCGCGGCGTCGGCGAGGTCCGCATAGTTGCCCACGATGGCGGCGAACTCGGCGTTGGCGTCGCGGTAATAGTCCTCGCTGCGCCACAGCGTGTCGTCGCCGTCGAAACCGACCATCTTCAGCATGAGCGCCTCGCAGCATTCGTGTCGCGGACAGGAGCGGCATTGTCCGCCAACGGGCGTACTGCCGCGACATCGCCGTAACGCATTGCATGGCATATGCTCGGACGCTGCGCCCCTCACCGAGAGAACACCATGCGCGTCCACCTGTTGCTGCTGTCGCTGGCCTTCGCCACCTACGCCATCGCGCCGGCCGCCAGCAGCACCCAGGCGACGCCGCCGCGCGGGGCGGCGGCTGGCGCGACATCGAAGGCCGCCACGCCGGATGCCGCGCTGCTCGCCGGCTACCACTGGCATCTGACGCAAGCCACCGACCGCAGCGGCCAACGCATGGACGCGCTGTTCGTGCGCCCGGACAAGCCGCTGGAGCTCGATTTCGGCAGCGACCGCATCAGCGTGCGCAACAGCTGCAACGGCATGGGCGGCAGCTATCGCATCGAGAACGGGCAACTCGTGGTCGGCCCGATGATGCACACCATGATGGCCTGCGCCAATTTCGCGCTGAACCGGCTGGACAGCCTGATCGGCGTACGCCTGAGCGTCAGGCCCACGATCACCGTCACGCGCAGCGGCGACAACCCTCTGCTGCGATTGCACACCACCGCCGGCGACACCCTCGTTTTCACCGGCATCCCCACGCCCGCGACCCGCTACGGCGGCCCCGGTGTCACCGAATTCCTCGAAGTGGCGCCGCAGGCCGTGCCGTGCAACCACCCGCGGATGCCGGGCGCGCAGTGCCTCGACGTGCGCGAGCTGCATTACGACGCGAACGGCCTCAAGACCGGCACGCCGGGCAACTGGCATCTGCTGCTGCAGGGGATCGAGGGCTACACGCACCAGCCCGGCGTGCGCAACGTGCTGCGCGTGCAGCGCTACACGGTGAAGCATCCGCCCGCCGACACCTCGCCGGACGCCTACGTGCTGGACATGGTGGTCGAGTCGGAACTCGTCCGGCACTGACGCCGCGGCGGGAAACCGGGCGCGGCGGTCAGGCGCCCACGCGCCGGCGCACCGCGTCGAAATCGCGCAGCGGCCGCACCTCGATGCAGCCGGTCTGCGCCCACGGCAGTTCGGCGGCCATGCGCACCGCCTCTTCCACGCTGTCCGCCTCGACCAGGTTGAAGCCGGCGAGGTATTCCTTGGTCTCCGCGAACGGGCCATCCAGCACCACGGTCTTGCCCAGCCGGGTGCGCACCGACTTCGCGGTGGCCGGCGCCTCCAGCTGCTGCGCATCGAGCAGCCGCCCTTCGGCGCGCAACTCGTCCGCGTGGGTGATGCAGGCGTGCATGCGCGTGTCGAATTCGCCCGGCGGCAGGGCGTCCAGCAAGGCGTCGTCGCTGTAGACCATCAGCAGGAATTTCATGGCGGGTTCGCGTCGCTGCGGTGGGGAACCGGAATGCTCGCACAGATTCGGCGCCGATGGCCGACGCCGGCGGATCAGCCATGCGCCAGCGCATAGTCGATCGCCGCACGAATCGCCGCCGCCTGCGCGTCGTTGCACTGCGCGGGCGTGGCGCGCGGGCTGTCCGGGTAGACCTCGGTGGTGGTGCGGCAAGGCGCGTCGGTGATGCCGGCGCACAGGCCGAGCCTGCGGCAGTCGTACTCGATCACGCCATGCGCCACCACCGGCGAGCCGATGATGGTGCCGTCGGGATCGGCCGGCGCGATGTGGGTCACCTTGGCCACCGCCGCGATCACCGCCTGCTGGAACGCGGGTTCCGGCCGCGCGCTGTCCGCGCACAGGTAGAAACCGTCGGGGATGGCGCCTGGCTCGCAGGTCTTGCCGTCGCGCGCCGCGAGCGCGGGGCGGAACTCGCTCTCGTCGCTGTCGGTGGTCTCGTGCAGGTCGATGTGCATACGCGCGGTGTCGCGCAGCGGCGCCAGCAACTGCCACAGCGCGGCCGATTCCTGCGCGGGGCTGTGCTCGCGGAAGTTGCGGTTGGGATCGAGCGCATCCGGGTTCCAGCGGTGGATGCGCTCGTAGCCCCAGGGACTCACGCAGGGCACGCACAGCAGATTGATGCGGCCCGCATAGTGCGCGGCGTCGCGTTCGAGGAACTGCAGCGCACCGTGCACGCCACTGGTTTCGTAGCCGTGCACGCCGCCGGTCACCAGCATCACGGGTAGCGCATCGCTCCAGCCGCGGCTGCGCACCGCGTAGAGCGGGTAACTCTCCGGCGCGTAGTCCAGCCGGCCGTATTCGCTGACGTCGAAATGCGCGCGCAGCGCCTCGATGCGGGCTTGCACCTCATCCGCGTAGCTGCGCTTGCGCGTCTGCCGCGCACGCCATTGGGCGATCTCGGTCGGGCCCCACGGGGTGCCGGGGATGCCGATGGGGTAGAAGGCGCTGCTGGTCATGGATGGGGCTCCACGCGGGGGACGGGCCGGTCACTTTAGCACCGGCCCCACGCCCCGTCGGCGCGCCGTCACGCCGCGGCGATCAGGCGCTGCAGCAGCGCCAGGCCCTGCGGCCACTCACCCAGGCCGCTGGCGGCGTTGACGTGGCCGGCGTCGCCGATGTCGATCAGTTCGCTGCCCCACGCAGTGGCGCAGGCGCGTGACCAGGCAATGTCGGCATACGGGTCGTTGCGGCTCGCCACCACGATGCTGCGGAACGGCAGCGGCTGCCGCGTGACGGCGAAACCCTCGGCCTCGGCGGGGAAGGCCGGCCCCGCGGGATCGGGCACGGCCACCAGCAAGGCGGCCTTGATGCGCCGCTTCGTGCCGGCGGCCCAGTGCGCCGTCAGCAGGCTGCCCAGGCTGTGCGCCACCAGCACGGTGTCGGCGCCGGATTCGGCCACGGCCTGTTCGAGCGTGATCGCCCACTCGGCGCACACCGGGCGATTCCAGTCGCGCTGGATCACCCGGCGGAAGGCGGGGTTGCGCGCCTCCCACAGGCTCTGCCAGTGCTGCGGCCCGGAATCGCCGATGCCGGGCAGGACGAGCACCGGCGTGCCCGTCGCAGCCGCGTCGTCCCTCATCGTCGCGACGCGCTTACTTGGCGGTGCCGCTCGGCATCGGTTCCAGATTGAAGTTGAGCGTGGTGATCTTCGCGTCCAGGCCGCGCACCACGTCGTTGCTGAGGTCGTTGGTGGTGTTGCCGCCCAGCACCGCGTCGCGGTTCAGCAGCAAGCCGCAGTGGTGGCTGCTGTACGAACTCTCGACGATGGGCTGCGCCTGCTGACCGATCTGCTGCATCACCTTGCCGCGGGTCAGCTGGATGCGCTGGTCGAGCTCGTTCACCTGGCCCTGGAAGGTCTGCATGCGCTGCTGCAGCGCCTGGCCTTGCTGCTGGCGCTGCGCCTCGGTGAGCGTGGACGACTTCTGCTGGAAGGCCTGGATCTCGGCATCCAGCGGCTTGCGCTGGTTTTCCAGCAGCGACTGCTGCTGCGTCGCCAGCTGCTTCAGCCGCTCGCTCGCCGCCTGCCCCACCTTCGACTCCGCGAACACCGCCTCGCGCGACAGCATGCACACGCCCGGCACCGGATTGCCGCCCAGCGGATTGCTGGCGGGTGCGGCGGCGGTCTGCGCCGACGACGTCACGGGAGCGAAAGCCAGGCCAGCAGCGGCGGCCAGTGCGGCGACAAGCAGGGGACGATGCATGTTCATGGGGATATCCGGTGGCAGGGTTCGAGGGGTCCGCGGACCAGGATGGGCCACGGCATCGCGCCATCCTACTCGCGGCAAGCTGTCTGCTGAATGGCCGCGGGGTAAGGCGGGCGTCTTGCCCCGGTGATGCGGGCTTGCCTCCCGCATGGAACAAACGGGCTCGACCTCGTTTCCAGGGATGGCTGCATTTCCTCCCATCGGTCCGGCTCCCGGGTTCCTATCGCCGTCCCGGTGTGACTTAATCCCCTTCGTCCCCTGTTGCCCGAGCGGAACGGACCATGGCTTTAGAGCCTGCTCAATATCTCCACGTAGCCCGCGTTGCCTTGCCGTGGCCGTCAGGTGGTAGTGCGTGGCGCAGCGCCTGACTGGCTGTCAGGCCAAGCCGCGCGCTGCCGCATGGCGGCCACGGCAAGGCAACCCTTCGGGCCGGGTCTGTTTGCCCGCATCCCTGCGTCATCACTCGGTCGTGGACGGACGTCCACTCCTTCCTTCTTCCTTGGCCTGCGTGCAAACAGCTCCCGGCGCGGGCCACGCGGAGATATTGAGCAGGCTCTTACGCTGGATCGTCTGCCTGTTGCTGCTGCTGAGCGCCGATGCCTGGGCCGGCGGCCCCGTCGCCACGGTGCGCGTCGCCTTCGACCGCGACGGCATCACCGCGATCCGCGTGCACGGCTATGCCGACCTGGCCACCGGCCGCAAGGTCACCGCCGACGACCCGGTGCGCATCGCCTCGATCTCCAAGCTGATCACCACGCTGGGCGTGATGCGGCTGGTGGAGGCGGGCAAGCTCGACCTGGATGCGGACGCGTCCACCCTGCTCGGCTGGCGGCTGCGCAACCCGGCCTTCCCGGATACGCCGATCACCCTGCGTCTGCTGCTGTCGCACCGTTCCAGCCTCACCGACGACGCCGGCTACTGGCAGACGCCGCTGGGCGGCGAGTTGCGCGACATCCTCAAGGACCCGCGCGCCTGGGACACGAAGCACGCGCCGGGCACTTACTTCCATTACACCAACCTCAACTTCCCGCTGGTGGCGCAGATCATGGAGCGCGCCACCGGCGAGCGCTTCGACCAGCTGATGGCGCGCCTGGTGCTGCACCCGCTGGGCATAGCCGCCTGCTTCAACTGGGCACTGTGCAGCGACGCCACCGCCGCTCGCGCGGTGGTGCTGTACGACGCCGACGGCAAGCCGGTGAAGGACGACAACCACGGCCGCAAGCCCGCCTGCCCGGTGACGCCAGCCAGCGACGGCAGCTGCGACTTGGCGCGTTGGCGCGCCGGCGAGAACGGCGCGCTGTTCTCGCCGCAGGGCGGCCTGCGCATTTCCGCCAAGGGGCTGGCGCGCATCGGCGAGCTGCTGCTCGGCGACGGCCGCATCGACGGCAAGCGCCTGCTCAAGCCCGGCTCCATCGAGGCGATGATCACGCCCGAGTGGCAATACCGCCCCGGCGACGGCCTGACGTACGAGGAAGACGGCGGCAACGTCGACCAAGGCTTCTTCTGCCGCTACGGCCTTGCCGTGCAGACGCTGGCCACGCCGGTCAAAGGCTGTCGCGACGACCCGTTCGGCGACGGCGTGGCGCGCGTGGGGCATTCCGGTTCCGCCTACGGGTTGCAGGCCGGGCTGTGGGTGGATCGCAAGCGCGGCACCGGCGTGGTCTGGTTCGCCACCGGCATGCCGGACGATCGGCTGGGTGGCAAATCGGCATTCAGCGCGGTGGAAGAGAGCTTGGCGCATTAGCTGCCCCGCCTTTCGGGTCGCCTGGCCGTGGCTGCCCCATCCGGATGCACCGGAACACTTCTTCGGACCATCCACGGCCACCCCGGAGCCCGCCGGACCCGGCCATCTGGATGGCTAAACGAAGACTGAAAGCGGGGTCTTGAAAAGTGTTTTTCAGTGCATAAAATGCTGCGCGCCGGACGCTGCGGGTCCGGCTGGCCGCGACCGTTCGCGGCGCGGCGAATAGTCCTTTTCCATGTTGCTCTCATGAGGATATGGCCATGCGCACTGTTCTTGATTTTTCACCTCTCCATCGCTCCAGCATCGGTTTCGAGCGCATTTTCGGCTTGCTCGAAGCGGCCCAGGCACAGCCGTCCGACAACTGGCCGCCCTTCGACACCATGAAGCTCTCCGAGGATCGCTACCGCATCAGCATGGCGGTGGCCGGCTTCAAGCGCGACGAGATCGATATCTCCGTGCAGGAGAACCTGCTCGTCGTCAAGGGCGAACGCAAAAACGACGTCGAAGGCGAATACCTGCATCGCGGCATCGCCTCCCGCCCGTTCGTCCGCCGCTTCGAACTGGCCGAGCACGTCCGGGTCACCGATGCCCATCTCGCCGACGGCCTGCTCAACATCAGCCTCAAGCGCGAATTGCCCGAAGCCATGAAGCCACGCCGGATCCAGATCAATACCGACGATGCGACGCTGGCGAAAGTCCGGCAGATCGAGCAGCAGGCGGTTGCCTGATTCTCCGCACCGTTCCGCATCGCACGACGCGACGTGGCTTCGGGTGCACCTTTCGCCTGCGTGCTCCTGTCACTGCACGCAGGCTTTTTTTGAGCGCCCGCACGACTGCCCGGCAAGGAGGTGCTGGCGGCAGCCTGCATCGACAGCCAAGGCTCATGAAACATCAACAGGCGGCTACCTTTCCCACACGGCAACCGTCTACCGCGGAGGTTTTTGCCATGAACAGCAAATCGATACGCACGCCCGATTGGCCGGGCCACTCACCCGCGCAAGATCCGATCAAGCAACTCTTCGACAGGGTCTTCGAGGGCGGCCTTTTCCAGAACGCCTCGTCCGACGATTCCTCGGTCGTCACTAGCCAATGGGTTCCCCGCGTCGACATCAAGGAAGAGGCCCATCGGTTCGTCCTCTATGCTGATATCCCGGGCGTCGAACCGGATGCGATCGAGGTGCAGATGGACAAGGGGATGCTCACCATCAAGGGGGAACGCAAGGCCGAGGTCGAGCAAAGCACCGAGCAATTCACCCGCGTCGAACGCCGCTACGGGGCTTTCCATCGACGCTTCGCCCTGCCCGACAGCGCGGATCCGGACGGCATCACCGCAACAGGGCGCAACGGCGTGCTGCAGATCACGATACCGAAGCGCCCTGAAACCACGCCGCGCCGCATCCGGGTGGGCAAGGCGGGCGCCGACGCGCCTTGATGCGCCGAATGCCCGCTGGGCCGGTCCTGCGGGACGGGCGCCTGGATGCCGCGCCCGTCCCGGAGGGTCCGGAGTGGCCCAGGCTTTATGCATCCGGCCTTCCTCTTCGGAAGTGAATCCGCTGTGCGTACCTCCCGCGCCCCTGATGCCCGCCACAACGATCGACACGGGGCCGAGGCGCAGGCCCGGCACGCGTGCGTTGCCAAGATCCCCGCGAGTCGGCGAATCGATCTGCGGGCAAGCCGGACCCGGTAACAGCCACGCTAAGCCAGCCCCAGGCGAATCGCTGGTGACGGGAGACGCCACAGGCCCATGCCAGCGCAATGCACCGCTGTCGGCTCCTGCAATAATGCGCACCGCCTCCGGAAAACGGTACCGCCGACTGTGCCGCCGATCGACCCGACACAACGCAAGCTGTTCATAGCCATCGTCGTGGCGACGCTGCTGGCCCTGGTCATCGTGATCGCCGACCTGGCGAGCGGCGGTCGTCCCGATCCGCCGGCGTTGCGCGCCGCCGCCACCTTGCTCGATGGCTCGTGGCGCTTCCATGTCGGCGACGACCCGCGCTGGGCTGACGCCGCTACCGACGACAGCGGTTGGGAGACGGTCGACATGACCGCCTTGCCGGGCAGCCACGACGGCGACGTGGGCCTGCCCGATTACGTGGGCGGCTGGATGGCGCACGGCCATCCCGGCTACCACGGCTACGCCTGGTACCGGCGCGTGGTGACGGTGCCGGCCGGGCACGCGTCGTGGGACATCCTCGGACCTACCCTCGTCGAGGACGGCTACGAGCTGTACTGGAACGGCCGGCTGCTGGGTGGTTCGGGTCGGCTCGGCGCGCACCCGCGCGTCGTCGGCACGCGGCCGCTGCAGTTCGCGCTACCCGCCGACGCAGCGGGTACCCGCGGCGTGCTCGCCGTCCGCACCTACATGGACCCCGGCTCGGCGGGCAGCGCCGACGGCGGCGGCATGCACACCGCGCCCATCCTTGCGCCTCGACCGACCAGCGACGCGCTGCACCGCGTGCAATGGCAGCGGACCATCGCCGGCTACATCGTCGAGGTGATCGAACCGCTCGCCATGCTGGCCGTCATCGCCCTGGCGCTCGGCTACCGATCGCGCAGCAGCCGCAAGGGTTTCCTGGTCTTCGCCAGCATCGCGCTCGCGCTGATGGCAGCCCGGCGCCTCAACAATGCCATCACCGCATGGACCGACCTGATGGACCTGACCACCTATGCGTGGCTGGCGTCGCTGATGTGGATACCGACGGTGGCCGCCTGGACATGGGCATGGAACCGCTGGTGCCCGCGTCCGTGGCGCAGCATCGATGTGGCGGCGCTGGCACTGGCGGTCGCTGCGTGCGTCGGCGTCGCGACGCATTCGGCAGCTTGGACCAGCGTCAGCCGGCTGGCATCGATCGCGCTGTTCGTCGTGATCGGCGCGCGCATCGTCCGCAGCGGCCCGATGCGAGGCCTGACGCTCGTCACGCTGGCCTCGGTCATGGCCGCGCTGTTCGGCGGCGAGCTGCTCGACCCGCTCGGCGTGCCGGGCATCGGGTTTCCGTTCGGCATCGGCGTGTCGCGGACGCAATACATCTACGCGATCGCCATTCCGCTGCTGGCTTTTTTAGTCGTGCGGATGTTGTCCTCGCAGAAGGCGCAGCGATGAGCGCGGAAATTGTCCCCGGCACCTTTCCCGGCATGGAAGCGCTCTGGTACCACAGCCTTCATTGATCGATAAGGCAACCTCTATCCTATCTATCTCTCGGTTCCGGGGAGGCCGGCGCGGCCTTTTGCGCCCCCGATTGCCAAGGAACTGTCATGGCGCCATCGGCCAGGGCGTTCTACGAACGGCTCGGCTTCGATGCCTCACCGCTTGACCCGATGGTGCTGATGGTCACGCTGGCGGACCTGCAAGCGGCGCTGTGACCTTTCACCGCTCGTAAGCAACGATGGGCAGTCATAAGTGCCAGTGTTTGCCATGTTGTTTACTGGATATCCACGACCTCGGCATTACTCTTACGAATAACAAACGTCAATTTTCTAGGCACCACAACCCCATCAATCATTGCCATTTTTTGACTGCTGTCGTCACTGATTAGGCTGTTGTCAAATGTTACACGCCAAACTTCCCCTCCATCCACAACAACCCCAGCCCCCTTGGGTGAGAAAACATTTGACGGATAGCGATCCTCTATGATTAACAGCGCCATTCGCTGTGCAAAGGACGCGGAGGCAAACGGCTGGACGCTGTTCAAGGCCATCATTGTAATACTTGAGTTCATTCGTGCTCCTCTTGGTGCGCAACCCGTAGCCGCTGTTAGCGTCAACGTAACCATCATCAGTTTTATAGACAGTTTCAGCATAGTTTTCAGACTCACGGAATTGGCACAACAAACGGCGGCGATGAAGCATCGCGTTGATACAACAACGTTCCGTTGATAGGGGGAAGGGGCAGCCCAGGAACAAGTCCGATCTGCCGGATTTTTTCATCTGGAGAAACCAGTAGATTTCCAGCCTTCATGTGGAGATACACCGCGATCTGCTCGGGAGTGAACTTAGGACTGGATCCTGTTTTCACTTCGAGGCCAAACAATTCGCCAGCAGGGCTACGTCCTAAAATATCGATTCGAGCACAAGTAATCTCAAGACACATTTTCACTTCTGTAAGAACGCTCGCTCCACTTGAATTCATGCCGCCAGCCAATTTCCGGACGAGCTCGTCGTGATAATAGCCCTGATAAGCGACGGGTACGGCGGTTGCAGCATCGTCAGTGTCTGGGTCATCGCTTCCAATTACTGTGTCCGTACTAGAATTATTTGTGCTGGTGGTTTGTTGCTCAGATGTTTGATTCCCTCCATCGGTCACGGGGGCTGCTGTTCCACATCCGTCGTGAATATAGATTTCACACTCAATCTGTGAGCCGCTTAGATGGTCGGCAAACATCCCAGTCGGATCGTTGTTCGTGATCGGATTGTTGTTCGCATACGCATATCGATTGAAGCTGAAGAGATTGCCCGGCGCAGGCCCCACCGAATCCGGACTCAAGAACCGCCCGATTGGGTGATAGTACCGCGCCTGCATGTACACCAGCCCCGTCTCCGGGTCGTTCACGTGCCCCGTGTAGCCCGGACCGTCCGGCGGGCTGCCCAACGACGCCACCGTGTTGCCGTAGGGCGTGTAGTCGTACTGCGCGATGATGTTGCCCTGCGCATCGGTTTTTGCCAGCACCGTCCCCTTCGACCTTGCAGTCGAGCTGGGGCTCTATCGCCGTGAAGTGAACTGGCAGGCTGTAGCACACAGCCTCAACTTTCCCTATCTCAAGACGGCGCGTACGGCACTGAGGCATGTCAGCGAGTTGCTTGCCGGCTGCACGCTGACCCGCCGGGGAAGCGACGTTTCAATCCGATCCGCGTGGTCGCCGTGGCGCTTCGTGGAGAGAGGCACCCGGCACGAGGATCCTCGTGCGGCCGCCCAAGACGTCCGAGCCGCCGTATCCAGCGCGATCAGAGCGCTATCCACAGTGGACGACAGGTTCGTGGTCGAGTTGTCGGGCGGACTGGATTCCTCCATCGTCGCCACCTGCCTGCACGACGCTTCGCTGCACCCAAACTTCTGCACGCTTGTCATGCCCGTGGCCGGAACCGACGAGCGCCCCTATGCCCGTCTTGTGACGGATGCGTTGGGCCAGGAACTTTTCCCGGTGGAGGTCGGATTCGACCATGTCCACTTCGAATTTCCCGTACCACGCTCGTCCGTCATTCCTGCAGTCGGGATTCTGCAGAACGCCGTCAACGAGGCTTGGGAGGCAACAGGCGCCCGGCATGGCTTGCACAGCTTCTTCTCGGGTGGAGGCGGCGATACCGTCTTCTGTTACCTGAAGACCGCGGCTCCCGCCGCCGACGCCTGCATGGAGCGCGGCGTAAAGGCAGGCATCGCTGCCATCGGCGACCTCGCAGCCCTTCATCAATGCACGGTCTTCAAGGCGGGCAGATTGACTCTCAAGAAGCTCATGCAGCGACCGCGCATAGCCTGGAAAGAAGACCGCACGCTGCTCAACCCATCCTGCGTGACAACTGTGTCGGAACATCATCCCTGGATGAGCGCGCCATCGAACGCCCTGCCCGGAGATCGCGAGAAAATCCACGACCTGATCGGGACTCAGCTATTCAGAGATGCCACACCCCGTGGCGCAGGACGCTCCATGCACTTTCCGCTGCTATCCCAGCCTGTCATGGAGGCATGCCTGAAAGTCCCGACCTGGATGTGGATCGCCGACGGCCGAAACCGTGCCATCGCCCGCCAGGCTTTTGCCGACCGTCTGCCGCACGACATCCTCTATCGACGCAGCAAAGGCTCGTACACCGGCTACATGGCCGCCGTCTATACACGCAACAAGCCGAAGATGCGCGAATTCCTCGAGGCGGGTCAGCTATGCGCGCATGATCTGCTCGATCGCTCCGCGTTGGCGAATTTCTTCGCAAGAGAACTTGCACCAAGGGACCTGTCGTTTCTTCGCATCTTCGACCTGTGCGCGGCCGAGAACTGGGCGCGTCAACAGGATCAGGGCCCATCGTGAGTCTCCGTGCCAGAACGATGCGTCGCAGCCCCTTTCTTCATCGCACGCCAGATCCGGTACTGCCCGGCCTTGTCCGGGCTCGAATCTTCGAACCCCTGCAGCCAGAAGCGGAACCAGTCGACGTTGCGCTCGTACACGGCCAGCTTGTGCCTGGGCTGGAACTTGATATGGCTCTCGTCCGGGAACACGTAGATATCCGCCTGGTGCCTGCGCGCCAACGGTAGCGCGTAGTCCAAGGCCATCCGGTATTCCTGCTCGGGCATCTGGAACAGGATCGGCGCCCGGATCCTGTCGAGTTGATACACGGGCGAGATTTCCCTCCACCGCCCGGGCGTCTCCTCTGGCGCGCCAAGCTGCCACAGTTTCCGAAGGTTGGAACGGAAGGCATCTCGCAAGCTGTTGAACAAGTAATAGGTCGGCGTCACCGAAATGCTGCTGACGGAAGCGGCACTCACCACATCCGAATGCGCCAGCGTCCACAGCGTCACTTCGCTGCCGTAGCTGAGCCCGCCCATCCCGACACGGGTTCGATCGATGCGCCCCTCGGCGGACAGGAGCTTCACGACGCTATCGACGGCCGCGCGTCCCTGGTCGTAACGCGCCACGGCGTCAAGGCGAAACTCCGGAATCGCATTGATGCACAGCGCCGAGATGCCATCCTCGGCCAGGGAGGCAAGCGGCCACTCGTCACCCAGCCCGCCGCGCAGGAATCCGTAGCAGTTGTAGAACGTCACGAACAACGGCGGCGGATGGCCGACGCTTCCCCCTCGCGCTTCGAACAGCTGACCGGTGAACTCCCTTCCCTGCTTGTCCTTCCAGCGGATCAGCCGTGCCGGCACCGTGGCCGCAATATCGGCCTCCAATTCCTTGTTCGGTGCGAACAGTACCCGCCGCTGGCCGCTGATCACATCGATCGCCTCAAGGCGCGGCGGGCGGTCGGCTTCGGCCGCAACGCACACCAGCGTGTCGGACGACAACGCGCAGGGAACATCCCAGTAACGCTGGCTCCCGCTGACGAGCCCGTTGGAAAGCACGATCGGCCGCACCGTACCCGTTACGACATTCCACCCGTAGATCGATTGCGTCCGCCCCTCGTGAAAGTCGGTGGCCGTGAACAGAACTTCATCGCTCCCGGGCCGCCACCGGATATCCGTGATGTACCTGTCGTGGCATAGCTCGGCCATGCACCGGACCGGATGCGAGGCGTGCCTTCCCGACAGCATGGCCAACTCGACATATCGGCTTGTCAGCAACCCTATCCCCTTCTTTCCAGGCATCAGCAGCGCGATGCGTCCATCGCTTGGATTCCGGGCGATCTCGGTCGGGGCCGCAGGCAGGCTCGGCGAAAGGTCGGCCGCCTTTAGCGGGCGCGCCGGCACTTCCGTGGGAGACAGGTTCCGGGTCGTCATCGTTGCCAGATCGACAGCCTTCCAGCGGTCCGACACCTCCGCCAACAAGGGCCCAGCCGAAAACCAGTGCCCCAGGAACCGCTGCGTGGTCGGCCGCCCATCGAGCCTGCTCGACCGGAACAGCCCAGCGGCAATATTCACCGTGTCGTCGATGCGGATGCCGCGGTCGTACTCGGATTCCTCTGCGTTGACGACCTCTTCCCGGGTCGCGCCGACGCTATAGGTGAGCGTTTGTCCGTCACCGCTCAGCATGAAATCCCGCACGTCCGCCGGATCCGACGTCACCGCCCGGGCCCCGGAGCCATCCGCCGCCGCACGCCAGATGGAGGTGCGGCCATCGAGCCGGGCGCGGTAGTAGATCCACCGCCCATCCGGCGACCAGACGGCCGGTGACGGAAGCACCAGCCCGCTGACGTACTCACGCAATGGCGCACCTCCATCCCCCACACGGAGCGGCGGGGATTTCCCATCCAGCGCCTGTACGTACCAAGTGGTGTCGTACGTATTCCGCTCGAGCGACGCGCGCTCGGACCGGAACGCCACATACCGCCCATCGGGCGAAATCGCCGGGTTGCCCAGCTCGGTCACCTCCAGCAGGCGGCGCGGCGAGATCGTCCCCGCGAACGACGGCCCGGCGACAGCCGCGCCCAACACAAGTGCAAGCGCCAACAACCAATGCGCGTGATGCCTTTCGGCCGATGAATACGGGCGCATGCGTGCCGTCACGGCCACCCATGAGGCCGGCCGATGAAAAAGCTTCATGGCCTCTCCCCTACCAGCGCTTGGAAACTGAGACGCTGACGAAGCGTCCGATCGCCGAGTAGTTCGTGGCGTCGTACGGCACGTAGGTCGCCACCGCCGCGGTATAGAGCGGGGGCGCGCGATTCAGCAGGTTCTGCACCGACAACCCGAGCGTCAGCCCCGAGAAGGCGCCAGCACGCTCACCGACGTCGTAGTTGATCGTGGTGTCCAGCGTGGTGAACGATGCTGTCTTCTCCGTCACCGCCGGAAGGTGGTTGGTTACTCCACTGATGTAGTTGACGAAGCCCGATGCGCTGAAGCCGCCCGACGTCCAGACCGCACCGACGCGGCCATGGAGCTTGGCCGGATTGAATACGGTACCGGCGAGTGCGCGCTCGGGCTGGCCGGCGCTGCTCGCCTGCGCACTGTCGAGCCAACTGGCCGATCCGCGCATCGTCAGCTGACCGTCGCCAAGGTCGAAGCGGTACGAACCCGACAAGTCCAGACCCTTGATCTGCTGCCGGGCCACGTTCACGTACTGGTCGCGGATGATCGCCACCACCTTGCTTGGGTCATAGGCGACACCGGACAGGTTGTAGAAGGCGTTGTTGTAGACCGCGAGAAGATCCTGAATCTGCCCGGGCGTCGGCGAGCGGTCCACGAAGTCCGCATAGGCTGGGTCGCTCAACGCCTGTTGGTAGTTGACCGGCTCGACCACCCGGTCGGTGTAGTCGATGTCGAACCAGGTCAGCTCGGCATCGAACCCCGGCAGGGCTTCCGGATGCAGGGCCAGCGAGGCTGTCCAGGTCCGCGCCCGTTCGGCGCGCAGGTCGGCGTTGCCGCCATAGGACATCAACGCGGTGGCATCGGCGGGACTGCCGCTCGTACCCACCGCGGAGGCGCTCCACAAATAGGCGTCCTTGTTCTCGTAGCGCTGATCCAGCGTCGGTGCCTTGAACGACCTCCCCCAGGAAGCCTTGAACGTGAAGTCGGCGGTGGGATCGTAGATCACCCCGAATTTCGGCGTACTCACCCGGCCGAAGCTGTCGTAGTCCTCGCCACGCATCGCGGCGCTGAACTCCAGGCGATGGACACCCGGGATACCCGAGGAAGGCGAGACGAACGGAAGATCGAGCTCGGCGTAGGCGAACCGAACACTTTCATCGCCACCGAAGGAGCTGCCGGAAATCTTCGGAACATCGTGGAACCCGTACTTCCGCGCCCCGGCCCCGATGGCCAAGCGTGCGTCCCCTCCCCCCATCGGGAACACCGGGCCTTCGGCACCGATCTCGTAGGAACGACTCTCGTTGTAGAAATACTCCCGGGCGACCTGAAGGCTTCCCGCCGCCGATACGAGATGGCTCACATAGACGCTGTCGTCCTTGCCGTACGTCCCGCCCAAGGTGAGGGACCAATCGTTGCGCAGGTCGAACGCCATGCTGGGCGACACCAGCATGACCGAGTCTCCCGGACTGTAGCGATAGTAGGAACCCGTTTGAACGGCGGCATAGCTCGCCATGTCGCGCCTGGTCTCGAACGCATCGAGTCTCAGCTCAGCCACGTCGCCCATCGACTGATGGACGCTAACAAGGCCACTGCGCGAATCGCTGCCGCCATAGATCGTGTACGGCTCGAACAGATAGCTGGTGTAACCGCGCTGGCGCGCATAGATGGGATCGACATCGACATCCTTGAGCGTTGCGATCAATCCGCCGCTCGCCCAGGTGGTACCGGCGGTCGCGGTGTACTCCCGCGTCGCCAGCCCACCATCGGTCGCACCACCGTAGCGCGCCCCCAGGGCCACCCCGTCGTAGTCGGGCTTCAGGATCACGTTGGCCACGCCGCCCACCGCATCCGAACCATAGATAGCCGATGCACCGTCCGGGATGATTTCCAGGCGCTCGACCGCATCCACGGGGATGGCGCTGATGTCCACTGCTTGGGTAAACCCGTCATAGGCTAGGCGGTGCCCGTTGAGCAGCGTCAACGATGCGTCTGCGCCCAACCCACGCAGGTTCAGGGCGGAGCCGCCAGTGAGATTCTGGTTGCCAACACCGCTGGCGGCGCCGATCACGCCCGGGTTTTGCCCACCCGAGAAGTTCTGCGGCACGCTGCGGATCACCTCGCCGAGGTCCGAGAAGCCTTCCTGCTGGATCTGCTCGCTGCCGATGGTGATCACCGGCGATGGCGTGCCGCCGCCGCGGATGCGTGTGCCGGTGACCGTGACGGCCTGCAGGTCGGTGGTCACTGGCGGTGTGGATGTGCCGGCCGGTTTCTTCGGGTGCGCCTTGGCTGGCGCTTCGGTCACTGGCACCCTGCCCTGCGCGGTCGTGTCCTTCGTGGCGTCCTGGGCCGCGGCCCGATCGCTCGCACCGCTAGCGGCGACGAGCAAGGCGATGGAAATGGCATTGCGTAGCGTGCTTGTCTTCATGCTGCGTCCTTTGTTGGTCCCCTGATTGGTGCCTTGCCAGTCACTGCATAACCAAAAGCCTGGATTGCCCCACCCTGGAGGCCGCCAGCCGCCTCCCCCAGCTGACGCCGAGGTGATTGCACCCTCGCAGAGCCGCCAAGAAAAAAATCCCCATCACTACGATATACGTAGCATAGTTAACACTACGTTTTACGTAGTATCGATGTCAAGCGGCCAGCCGGAAGCTCCTGCATATCGGAACCAGATATGCACGCATGACCAAGAAGCAGCCGGCCACGATCTACGGACGCCGCCTACGCGAGGCACGGGAGAGCTACGGTTTCTCTCAGACGAACCTGGGGATAGCGATAGGGCTTGATGAGTCCAGTGGGGGTTCCCTCATCAGTCGTTACGAGGCCGGCGTTCACCAATCGAAGTTGGGGATGCAGAAGCGATTCGCACGAGTTCTGGAACTGCCACTGACCTACTTCTATACCGAGGACGACGAGGCGGCGCGACTGATAGCGGAATCTGCGCGTAGCGACAAGCCGGTACAAAGGCTCAATGAGATCAAGAGCAGGAGGAAGCGGAAGTAGCCTCCGAGAACGGGTGGCAGCCACACACCAGCCCTGTTCGTGCTCGCCCGCTACCTTCGTGACCGCGGTAGAAGCCGGATCAGCAGGACGTCAGGCACTTCTTTCTGGCCTCCCGCTGCAGGCAGCACCTCTCAGCCCAAACTCGCACCAGTACCAGCAGAATTGCGGCGCCTCGCGTCGCCCGCTCTCAATTCCTACGTTTATCGTAGTATCGTAGTCAAGCGTGTATCTGGAAGCTTCCACTCATGGAAGTCCAGGACACATGCAAACGTGGCTGACAAGGAATCGCTGCCCGTCTTTAGCCGCCGGCTGCGTGAGGCACGCGAAGCCCGCGACATCTCGCAACGCACCCTGGGCATCGAGGCTGGCCTAGATGAATTCGTCGCCAGCACGCGCGTCAACCGCTACGAAACGGGCGTGCACCAACCCGACCTGCAGACTCTGCAACGCCTTGCGGCGGTCCTCGGACTACCGGTGGCCTACTTCTACGCTGAAGACGACGAACTCGCGCAGCTGATTGCCGACTTCAAAGGGCGAGGCAAGGGCAAACGTCGACGGGATCACGGCTGAAGCGGCATCCGCGCGAGTCAACCGCCACGAGACCAACGTCCACCGCCCCCGCCAAACGCTGCAAGGCGCGTATCTGAGGAATTCGGGACTGTGCCCCCGTCGTCGGTTCCACCTGACTTTCCGTGCCGGCTGGCTTACGCCTGGCAGCTTGGTCGGATCGGGCCAGACTTCGGAAGCAGGTTGATTCTGCCTCAGCGTCGCAGTCGGCGCTGTAGGAAATCCCCTCGCAGAACGTCACCCTGCGGGTATCCGACCAATGCCGCTCCATAGGGTTGCCCATGCTAGAAGGGTCAAGAGCGCGGACCTGTTGACCCCAGTGGTGAAACTGGTGCCCCCGCTTCCAGCAGTCAAATACATCCGACAGCGAGTGCGGTTCACACCAACGCAAGATGGGCGATTACCCGCCCCAAGACGAAGCCCACATAGTGTGGAGGGCAGTCTTCGAGCTAACAGAAAGTGAGGCGGTCAATTTTTCAATGTATGCGGTGAAGCAAAGGCGCTGAAAGAGCGCGATTGCGTCGCACCATGACGGATCTTCGCGCAACTCTAGCCACTTTTCAGTGAAGAAATTCGCCGCGATAACTTCACATACGAGTGCCACATCAAGTGGCGGATGGCACCATCTAGGGACCTTGAGAGGATGGTCGAGTTCTCGAAAACCTTGGTTATGACCACCAAACTGAAGATGCATTAAGGGGCCATCCTGATAGACGCCATCGATCTTATTGGCCAGATCGACGTGCCACCTTGCGACGGGGGTACCATCATCCGAGTCAATTTCTATTGCGATGTCGAAGGCGGTAAACGGAAGTGAGTGCCCCGCATACTCTTGGTCTACGGATATACCTGGCACAACCATCCGAGGAACCACGCCGCGGCCGTTCTTATCTAGAACCCGAGAAAACACGACAGGGAGCCCACGATCGATTTCGAACGTCCATGCCATGCTGGCACGATGTTTCGAGATCTCAGTGGCCACCCGTTGTAGAACAGTGAACCCCTCTGGCTCGACGATTTCGTGCGTGAGTAGCTTCGTCGCAATGACGCTCAACCCTTTACCGGCTAGCTCCGCCTTTATAGACATGAATTCCTCATTTCCGCTCCATACGCCTCACCGATGCAGCCAAAACATTGTCGGCATCGTCTATCGACAGGCCTGCGATCTCATATGCGTCGGTTTGCACGCAGTCCCAACACACCCTTCGTCGCGATACGTACTTGGGTAATGCTCCATCGTAGGCGGCAAGCGAATGCTTAAGCTCGGTGCCGCGCCGGCAAGACGCACATGCGAACGCGATCAATTCATCGCTCGACCGATTCCAGGGAGACCTTGCCGCTTGCAGTTGCTCGCCGGTCAGCTCCGAGAGACGCATCGCACGCTCAGTAGCTGTGAGGCCGGTCGCTCGGCGCCCGAAAAGCGTCGCTGCAAACGCATCAATACGATGAGACCACCAGCGAGGCCAGGGGGCGGAAAGAAATCCAGAATATTGGGCCTCACTTTCATGGAGAAGCCTTTGTATGCACAAAGCCGAAATTGAATCGAGACCCAGACGGGCCGCCACCTCGTGGTGATCGATTAGTGGGCCGCTGCGGTCAATTAGCGTTCGAAGGAAAAGTCGAACCAAAATATGCGGAGCCGCGGCGCCCTCAGTCCCCCGACGAAGTTCTTGAAAATCAATATTGGGTAGGTCAGCTTCCTTAGCGCACATAAGGGTGCTCAAATTGTACGGTCGTGCGCTCCTCTTCGCGTCTATGTATGCTTGGCACAACCCCGACAATTCGAAAATGACTCGATCGCGGGAAGCACGAACATCCTCCTTGAGGTAGACCTTGTCGAATAAATCATGAGCTGTCTTGTCTGGATCAAAGAGCGCCCGAACTTTGGCCTCCGCGGAGATAAGGACTAGGGCGCAGTCTCTATCGGGAAACTCAACGGCAATGTCTCGAATATGCTGCGCGAGAGCACTGCCTTTATAAAGCTGCCCTGCCGGGACCGCACCAACAACCTCATCAAGCCGGTAGTCGATCGCCACAACATCAGGACCACTCTGAGAAATTGTCTGAGCGAGACCCGAAACCTCCGTCACTGGAACAAATACAATTTTTAGATCTGGGCCACTGGATAGCAGGTCAGCATAAATGTCGTCTTCATCGTCGATGAATATGCCACGGTATGTCATGTTATTGCCTCAGTTACCACTGGCCAGAACGCGAAACTCAAAGCGGCACGAGTAACCAGGAGAAGGTGTGCCGAGTACAGCCGAACCACCGTAGCTCTCCGCAATATCAGCAACAATCTTTAGTCCCAAGCCAGTACCAGGGCCAGCAACCCCGTCGTCTTCAGCCGCCGCTGTAGTCGTAAAGAAGGCATCAAAGACTCGTGCTCCTACGTCGACAGGCACCCCAAAACCGTTGTCTTCAAAGCCGATAAGAGCAAACTTCCCATCGAGGCGAGCATCAATTTTTACTCGTCGAGCCGAAACCTTTGCTCGTTTCATCGACTTTATTGAATTGGTAAGGAAGTTTAGTAGAACGGAATCAAATTCGCTCGAATGCATGAGTGCCGTACGCAAACTCTGAGGAGATACATCGACCTCAAAAGAAACTCCTTGCCTTGTCATGTAGTCTGAAAACTGTTGAACAAAACGATTCACAGAACCCAATACAGATAACTCTCGCAGCTCTCTGCTTTCTGTGCTCGACATGAGACCAGCTATGTATCCACCGAGATCAAAAAGGCGCCCTGAGCTCCTTGATAGCGCCTCCAAATGCCGAGCAAGAGTCGCCCGATCAGGCTCTGGGCCATCGGGTCGGGAAAGGTCGGATAGAACGTCCAACCGAGCGAGCATCGCATCACGCGCGCCTTTAACCTCGTGTCCAAATACACTTATCGATAAGCCGAGAGATGCGAGAAGACGAAGCATTTGTTCGTACTCGAGTGCCGCCGCTCTCTGCGCCGCCACGGATTCTTCGTACAATTCTGCCGCAGCTTCAGCCTCAGCAATAGCTTCCTCGGTGCTTGCCCATCGCTCGGAAGATTGTCCATCACTACCAATTTTTTCTCGTAATGAGCGTAGAAGTTCAGACGGCTTCTTGACACTAGGAGTAAAACCTTTCTGCCCGGCAGTTTGTTTTCGATTTCTAACCGCCGCGATGCGCTTTGCAGCCCACTCGATTGCAGCACGGCCAAATGCAACGAGTTCAGCATAGGCTTCATTTTCAATGAGGCCCTCTCTGCTGCTCGTTTCTTCAAAGAGCGGATTCTCTTCCGCAGAAATCACGATCTCGCCAAAAAAATTCCTATTATTTGCAGGAAAAAGGAAGAGGCGCCGCGATGCATCGACGTCGAGCGAAAGCCAATCGTCCGACGGCTCCCCGTATGGCAGTACTCGAAATCCATTCCTGTAAATGCGAATACCGCCAAATGTCCTACCCATCTCTGACGCAACGGAAACGGCGGCTCCGGACATAACAGACGCGTGGTATATGAAATATCTCGAACTGAGGCTAAGGGCACCCGTGAGAAGAAATTTCCCATCGAGTATCTGCGAGTCGTCCAATCCCAATTTCTCGGAGATCACACGCACGTTAGCAATGCCTTTATCATCAATTGATGCTTCGATAGTACCTATCGCATACGAAAGAAAACTTTTCTCAATAGAGAACAATTCATTGTTTCGATCATATGAAGCGCCGTTGATAGAAACCTTAAATCCCGGATCACGTACCTGAGACTGACCACTTTCCTTATCCTCAATACGGTACGGCGGCTGCAAAAGCAGTATTGAGCGCCATACTCTCTGTAGGGAGGCATCTGACCACGGATCCCTCAGGTCGTTGATCCGTAGCGTGGTTCCATCCTCCTGGCCTGAACGGTCGAAGCGCTCGATTCGACTGAAGACGTCGATGAGATTCAAACCCTCCGTGAAGTCTCGGTCCCAGTCAAACTCAACACGCAAGCCGAGCACCTCACCTCGCGGCCGTGATTCTAGAGTAAGCACCTTACCGAGGCGCTGCACCGCAAATCGACCAATTCCTTTACGACCTGCGCGAATGCGGCCATAGAGAGCCGACACGGGAGAGTAAATCTTCTCCGTTGTCGAAATACGCATCCAAGACGATCGAATGACACTTTCGACCATCCCTACACCGTTATCTTCGATCGTCAGAACTCCCCCGGCGCAAGCACGACGTTCAAATGTCAACCGTACAGTAGTAGCGTCGGCGTCGTATGCATTCTTGATTAGCTCAGCTAAGGCAGTGTCTTGCTTACCTACTAACTCAGCTCCTAGCCGCTGTATGTGTGCAGCATCCACCGAGAAGCGAACACGATCGGGATTATTGTCAACGATGCCTCTACTTAGACTTTCGATAACAGACCAATTGGGCTCGTCCTTCGCGAGCTCTTCTGCGATGAGCTTTCGCTGCTTATCTACATCCATGACTCCTCCAATGGTCGCCCAAACGGCGATCTTAGCCGTCTAAGTCAGCCACCAAATGAGACTCATTCCTGCCTCGTCGAAGCAATCGCCTCCGCCGAGCGAAAACGATCCCTTCTCGGAGAGTCGAGAGAGATGCAACCTCTGCAGGGCCCAACCCCTCAAATAAGAATCTATCTGCTTCGGCGGTGGCAGCTTCCTCATCACCCTTTCGAAGAAGCTGGTCAATTCTATCGAATGCTTTTCGAGCATCCCAGTAGCTCGCATCTTTACGTCTAAATACTGGAAGCGCCCGAAACTCACTCGGCTCAAGCTTTAGCGCACCCGACCCTCGTGGGCGCCCATTAACCTCGGCCGCAAATTGCGTAACGGTGGACTGCATGGAGATCGCACACAAGAGGCCATCTGTCGCGCGCGCCCCCGGCTTGTAGTACAGCCGATAGTACGAATTGGTAGCATTAATTTGCGCAGAGTTCGCCATCACCCGCGGGCCATGATGCGTCATAAAGACACCAAAAAGATCTGGAATCTTGTCGTCATCTGGCAAGTACCACCTCTCTCGCTTCTTAAATGTGGCGTTACGACTCAGATCATCTTTGGAGTAACCAGCCAGATAACCATGGACTGCTGCGCTTGTTGTTCTAGTTGGATGAAACATTAGGCAGGGAAGTTCATCGAGCTGATACTGAAGAATATCCTTGGTCGAGACTCGAATCCCCCTCACCCACTTGCTCTTGGGAAGAATGCGGCGAAGATTTATCGCCGATACACCTAAAGCCACCCAGTCTCTAGGGCGCCTAATGAAAAACGGAGTATCACCAGTAACTAGACCAATTTTAACTTCCAGAACATCGCCCAGGATGACTGCGTCGTCGCGCAGCACAAAGCGTTGAAACGCATCATAGAATCGTTGATCGAGAAGTCGTTTGTTTCCAAGGTCCCGAGTGGCGTCATCGGCAGCCACTTCCCAACGCCCAATTACTCCAGCCAGTTGTTCTGCCGAGTCGCATTGCACCCAACTCAAGGTCCCGGTCTCGCCGCCCTTAGAGTAGCCATCTGCCAAAACAATTACCGTTGTTTCTTCGGTACCTTCGGTCAAAAACAGTCGTTCAGACACAGAGATTGCTACAGTCCGCCGAAAGAATGACCTTAGCCAGTCATGAACCTGTCTGGCGTAATACGAAGTCGAAAAGCTCCCGGGAAGCACCCAAGCCATCCTGCCACCGTCTCGTAGAAAGCTCGCGCTGTGCAAGACAAAGTGAACCCATAAGCTGGGGCGACCGGTCAGCTTGAACGGCTGAGCGTCTTGCCAGTCACGAATAGAAATACGCTGGGCGCTTGAGAGCTTTTCATTAGAAATGTAAGGCGGATTGCCGACGACTGCGTCAAACTCTTTTCCACCGAGCGCAGCAGGATTCAGTGTAAGGAAGTCCGCTTTAACAAATCGCAGACCTTCACGGGTTCCAGGCAACCGTTCCCGAAGATGGATAAAAGCATCGTCTGCTATATCACAGCCGAAAACATTCTCTTCAGGTTGCTTACAGCCTAGCGCGGCCAATGTCTCGAGCGATGCGTCGAGAAACCCACATCCCCCGAAGGAAGGCTCGAGAACTTTATCCGCTGCTCCTCTAATTGCCCAACCGCAAAGCACTGCAGTGACATCGTTGCGGGTGTAGAACGCGCCAATGCTCTTGCGAGCAGCAAGAGTTGTCGCAAGTTGCGGTTCTCGAAAAGTCACGGTGGCGCGAATTTAAAAGTGAAGTGCACCATTAGGTAGCTAGCCTGCAATGTGCATCTAATCTTGCTTGCCTTCATAGGAGAACCCCGAGCAGCGTCGCCGACGGGCAGACTGCACCAAGTAGGCCTCTGACGGGTCACCCGCACTTCGAATACCCGCAATTCAAGCAGGTCTGGCACCCATCCATCAGCACCAGCGCCTGGGTGTTGCACTTGTGGCACAGCGTGGCGCCAGGCGGGAAGCTGCCGGCTTCGGATTCGGCCGGGGTGGTCGCGGCTGAAGCCGCTCCTACAGGGGAGGCGGTGCCGGCGTCAGAGTTTTTTTTTGCGCTGGCCGCCTCGTAGGCGGCGCGCTTCTCGGCGATCAGCGCGCGCTGGCTGTCGCTCATCTCGGGGTCGTGGATCAGCCCGATGTTCTTCATGTGCTGTTCGATCACGCCGCCGATCTCGGCGACGATGCTGGGCATGTAGACGCCACCGGCCTTGAAGTAGCCGCCGCGCGGGTCGAACACGGCCTTCAGCTCTTCCACGATGAAGGTGACGTCGCCGCCCTTGCGAAACACGGCGGAGAGGATGCGGGTGAGCGCCACGATCCACTGGAAGTGGTCCATGTTCTTCGAGTTGATGAAGATCTCGAAGGGGCGGCGCTGCTCGTGCTTGGTGCCGGCGTTGAGCACGATGTCGTTGATGGTGACGTACAGCGCGTGCTCGAACAGCGGCGACTTGATCTTGAAGGTGGAGCCGATCAGCGTCTCGGGACGCTCCAGGCTCTCGTGCATCTGGATGACTTCGGCCTGGCGCGGCTCGGCGGCCTTGGCCTTTTCGGGTGCGGCGGCCGGCGCGGCCTTGTCCTCGGGCTTGACGACGTTGTAGCCCTTGATCTTCTTTTCGATCTTGATCGCCATGGTGTGGTGTTCTTCCTGGATGGATGGCGGCGCGCGCAGTTGTGGTCCGGCCTGCAAAGATTCCGCTGTTGCCCTTCGACTTCCTCGCTCCTCAGAGCTGCGGCCTTCCATGGCCGCTCCCCGCGTCCGCTTCGCTACGCTCAGGGCGAACGGTTCGCGCATCGTATTTGCGGGTTGGACCAATTAAGAGAAAAACAGCCGGCCCGGCGCGTGGCCGGGCCGGCTGTTTCGGGACTTACTTCTTGCGGGCGACTTTCTTGGCGGGCTTCTTCGCCGCCTTGGCAGGCGCCTTCTTGCTGGCAGTGGACCTCTTGACCGCCTTGGCGGCCTTCTTCACGGCAGCCTTCTTGGCTGTCTTCTTGGGAGCGGCTTTCTTCGCCGTCTTCTTGCTGCTGACCTTCTTTGCGGCTTTCTTGGCGACTTTCTTCGCCTTGCCGGCAACCTTCTTCGCGGCCTTCTTCACCGCCTTCTTCGCGGTGGCGGCCTTCTTCACGACTTTCTTCGCGGCCTTCTTGACGGCCTTCTTCGCCGTCTTCTTGGCGGCAGCCTTCTTCACGGCCTTCTTCGCCGTCTTCTTCGCGGCGGCCTTCTTCTTGGCCGGAGCCTTCTTCGCTGCCGCCTTCTTGGCGGCGGGCTTCTTGGCCGCGGCCTTCTTCGGCGCAGCCTTCTTCTTGGCGGCCTTCTTCGCTGCCTTCTTCGGCGCAGCGGCCGGCATGGTCGGCGCGGGTGCGGCGACCGGAGCGGCGACGACCGGCGCCGCAGGGGCGTCCGGCGTGACGGTGTCTTTCACTTCGAAATCGGTATCGATGGACATGCAGGTGTTCCCCTCGGGCAGTGGTCGTTGCTTCGTGGATTCGGGTCAGAACTTGCCGTAATACCCTTCCTTCAAGGCATCGAACAGGTTCGCCGCGGTGTGCAGCTCGCCGTCGTATTCCACTTCTTCATTGCCTCGAAGTTCGATAACGCTACCGTCTTCCAGTTCGAAGTGGTAGAGGGTGTTCGCAAGGTCGGCCTCCTTCACCAGCACGCCCTGGAAGGCGGCGGGGTTGAAGCGGAAGGTGGTGCAGCCTTTCAGTCCCTGCTTGTAGGCGTAGAAGTAGATGTCCTTGAAGTCTTCGTAGGGGTAGTCGGTGGGCACGTTCGCGGTCTTGGAGATCGACGAATCGATCCACTTCTGCGAGGCCGCCTGGATGTCCACGTGCTGCTTCGGGCCGATGTCGTCGGCGGCCACGAAGTAGTCCGGCAGCCTGGTCTGCGGATCGTCGGAGAACGGCAGCGCGTTCGCGTTGATCAGCGCGCGGTAGGCCAGCAGCTCGTAGCTGTAGACCTCGACTTTTTCCTTCGATTTCTTGCCTTCGCGGATCACGTTGCGCGAGTAGTGGTGGGCGAAGCTGGGCTCGATGCCGTTGCTGGCGTTGTTGGCCAGCGACAGCGAGATGGTGCCGGTGGGCGCGATCGAGCTGTGGTGGGTGAAGCGCGCGCCGGTCTCGGCGAGTTCGGCCACCAGGTTCGGCGCCACCTCGGCGACCCGCTGCATGTAGCGGCTGTACTTCGCGTGCAGCACGCGGCCGGGAATGGCGTCGCCGACCTTCCAGCCGTCGCGCACCATTTCCGGGCGGCGGCGCAGCATGTCGCCGGTGATGACGTAGTCCTTCGCGAGGATGGGCGCGGGGCCCTTCTCTTTCGCCAGATCCAGCGCCACTTCCCACCCGGCCACCGCCATCTCGCGCGAGACGTCCTCGGTGAACGCCACCGCGTCGGCGCTGCCGTAGCGATGCTTGAGCATGGTGATCGTGGAGCCCAGGCCCAGGAAGCCCATGCCGTGGCGGCGCTTGCCCATGATCTCGTCGCGCTGCTGCTGCAGCGGCAGGCCGTTGATCTCCACCACGTTGTCGAGCATGCGGGTGAAGATCTTCACCACCTCGCGGTACTCGTCCCAGTCGAAGCGCGCCTTCGGCCCGAACGGATCGCGCACGAAGGTGGTGAGGTTCACCGAGCCGAGCAGGCAGGAGCCGTAAGGCGGCAAGGGCTGCTCACCGCACGGGTTGGTAGCGCGGATGTGCTCGCACCACCAGTTGTTGTTCATCTCGTTGACCTTGTCGATCAGGATGAAACCGGGCTCCGCGTAGTCGTACGTGGAGACCATGATCATGTCCCACAGGTGCCGCGCGCGGATGTGGCCGTAGATCTTGCAGGCGACCAGGCCGTCCTCGCGGTCGACGTAGTTCTCGTGGGTGGGCCACTCGCGCCACACCACCTTCGCCGGATCGTCGAGATCGACCTCGTCCTGTTCCTTGACGTGCACCGGGAACACCAGCGGCCAGTCGTGGTCGTGTTCCACCGCCTGCATGAAGCCGTCGGTGACGAGCAGGCTGAGGTTGAACTGGCGCAGGCGGCCGTCCTCGCGCTTGGCGCGGATGAATTCCTTGACGTCGGGATGCGACACATCGAACGTGCCCATCTGCGCACCGCGGCGACCGCCGGCAGACGAGACGGTGAAACACATCTTGTCGTAGATGTCCATGAAGGACAGCGGGCCGGAGGTGTACGCACCGGCGCCCGACACGTAGGCGCCGCGCGGACGCAGCGTGGAGAACTCGTAGCCGATGCCGCAGCCGGCCTTCAGCGTGAGGCCGGCCTCGTGCACCTTCTCCAGGATGTCGTCCATCGAGTCGCGGATGGTGCCGGACACGGTGCAGTTGATCGTGGAGGTGGCCGGCTTGTGCTCCAGCGCGCCGGCGTTGGAAGTAATGCGGCCGGCCGGGATCGCGCCGCGGCGCAGCGCCCACAGGAAGCGTTCGTTCCAGTGCTCGCGCAGTTCGGGCGTGGTTTCCACTTCGGAGAGTGCACGCGCCACGCGCTGCCAGGTGCCGTCGATGTCGGCGTCGACCGGCTCGCCGGCCTTGGTCCGCAGGCGGTATTTCTTGTCCCAGATGTCCTGCGAGGCGGGCTGCAGCGGGATCGCCGCGGCGGCGTCGCGTTGCAGTTCCGAACCCGTGACTGGCGCACGCGCTGTGCTCATCGGCTTCCTGACCTCCCAGTGCGGCCTTGCGGCCTTGTTTTTATGACTGCTGTTGTTGATGTGGGTCCGCACCATCGGCTGCGGCGCGTGGCGGGCTGGATACCGCGGCAACGCCATGTTGACCGACTGCCGGACCCGCCCCCTCGAAAGGCGCCACCCCACCAGTGCTTGGCCGATCGCTTGAGAGCGGACACAAGATGTTGTGGTTGCGAATAGATGGCAAGTTACCCCCGGGGAAGCCCGATGTAAAGTGGCGCGAGCGTCGCGGCGGCCACACCGATCATGGGGAACCGCGGCGCCTCGTCTGCAGTCGAAGGCGCGCCGTTTCCGCATCCGACAGGAGAAGTCCGATGGCCTTTCGCTCCCCGCGTTTTCCGCATTGGCTGACTGGCGCGTTCGCGCTGCTGCTCGGCGTCGCCCTGCCCGGCATGAGCCGCGCCGCGATGCCGCCCGCAGTGGATGGCCAGGCGATGCCGTCGCTGGCGCCGATGCTGGAGCACGTGACGCCGGCGGTGGTGAACATCTCCAGCAAGACGCGGGTGCAGGTGCGCAATCCGTACTTCGACGATCCGATCTTCCGCCAGTTCTTCGGCCTGCCCGCGGTGCCGCGCGAGCGGGTGGAACAGAGCCTGGGCTCAGGCGTGATCGTGGACGCGGCGAAGGGTTACATCCTCACCAACAACCATGTGGTGGGCGGCGCCGACGACATCACGGTGACGCTGCAGGGCGGTCGCACGTACAAGGCGAAGCTGGTCGGCACCGATCCCGACACCGACGTGGCGGTGATCCGGATCCAGGCGCCGAACCTGCAGGCGCTGCCGCTGGCCGACTCCTCGAAGCTGCGCGTGGGCGACTTCGTGGTGGCGGTGGGCGAACCGTTCGGACTGAGCGAGACGGTGACCTCGGGCATCGTTTCCGCGCTGGGCCGCTCGGGGCTGGGCCCGTCGTCGTCAGGCACGGGGGGTTTCCAGAACTTCATCCAGACCGACGCCTCGATCAACCCCGGCAACTCCGGCGGCGCGCTGGTGAACCTGCGCGGCCAGCTGGTGGGCATCAACACCATGATCTTCTCGCCCTCGGGCGGCAACGTGGGCATCGGCTTCGCGATCCCCAGCAACCTCGCCGCCGAGGTGATGCAGCAGCTGATCGCGCACGGCAAGGTGCAGCGCGGCACGCTGGGCCTGCAGTCGCAGGACATCACCCCGCGCATCGCGCGCCTGCTGAACCTGGCGCAGGACCAGGGCGTGGTGGTCACCGGCGTCAACGCGGGCTCGCCCGCCGAGCAGGCCGGCCTGCAACCCGGCGACGTGCTCACCGCGATCGACGGCAAACCGCTGCGTGACGTGAACGAGCTGCGCAACACCGAGGGCCTGCTGCCGGTGGGCAGCACGGTGAAACTGGGCGTGCTGCACGACGGCAAGACGCGCGAGGTGAGCGCGGTGCTGCGCCCGGAGAAAATCGCCAGCCTCGCCGGCGCCAGCCTCGACCCGCGCCTGGCCGGCATCACCTTCAACGAGCTCAGCGAGAGCCAGCGCAGCCAGGGCATGTACGGCGTGGCGGTGGGTGCGGTGCAGCCGAACAGCCGGGCCGCCGCCGCGGGACTCAACGAAGGCGACGTCGTGATCGGCGTGGGCAACCAGCGCATCACCGGCCTGCGCATGCTGCGCGAGCTGGCCGGCGTGCGGCCGCGCCAGTTGGTGCTGGTGGTGGCCGATGCCGAGGGCACGCATTACGTATTGATCCAGTAGGAGCGGCTTCAGCCGCGACTGGGGCTGGGGAATCGCGGCTGAAGCCGCTCCTACAGTCGCTCCGCCCGGCAGCGGGGCTCGCCCACCGCAGCCCCATGCGCCGACGCATGGGGCTTGCATGACGGAACGCACCCGTACAGGCGTGCCTGCGTCGCACAAGCGCATGAACGCGCTTGATGTTTTCTGTTCAGGCCGATGAAATATCCTGCGAGCATCCAGCTCGTGCGCCGGCCGGGATCACGCGCCGCCACCTTGCACCACTTTCCATCACCCATTCCTGTCGGGGTTCTCCGTCATCATGTCCGTTCGTGCTGTCCGCCTGTTGTCCGCCCTCCTGCTCGGCGCCTGCCTCGTCGCACCCGCCGCCGCCAAGACCACCCACCGCCCGGTCCACAAGACCACCAGCAGCAAGAGCAGCAAGGGACCCACCCTGATCTGGCGCGGCGACGTCACCACCGCGCACGGCGTGGTCACCGAGATGGCCAAGCTGTGGGAGAAGGAGGGCCACGGCCGCGTCGAGCTGCAGCCGTTCAACACCGCCTCGGGCCTCGATGCGGTGGCCGGCGGCACGGCCGACATCGCCGGCAGCGCACGCCCCAGCGACGGCAGCCCCGAGGACAGCCGGCTCATCTTCACCCCGGTGGCCTGGGACGGCCTGGTGATGATCACCAACCCGGCGAACCCCGTGCGCAGCCTCAGCCTGCGCCAGCTGCACGAGATCTACTTCGGCAAGATCACCAACTGGAGCCAGGTGGGTGGCCGCAACGCGCCGATCGACCTGTACGCGGTGATCAGCCCGAACGACGGCGTGGAATACAGCCTGCGCAGCCTGCTGTACGGCCGCGGCGACCAGCAGATTTCCGCGCCGCGCCTGTACCTCAACACCAAGGCGCTGCAGGAAGGCATCGCGCTGAACCCGAACGGCCTGGGCCTGTCCACGCTGAGCAACGTGGTCGGCAATCCGAAGCTGCGCACGATCCCGATCAACGGCGTGGCGCCCACCGTGGCGAACATCGCCGACGGCAGCTATCCGCTGTACATCCCGCTGTACCTGGTGACCAACCCGCACAGCCCGAAGACGGCCCAGACCCAGGCCTTCCTCGACTTCCTGCAGACCGACAAGGCGAAGGCCGTGCTGCGCGACCACGATGTGCTGCCGTACCAGGACGGCATCGGGCTGGTGTCGATGGACCAGGCACGCCGCAACAAGGTGTACGCCGAATCGACCGCCTCCTCGGCCAAGCCGCCGCTGGCCGCGCCGGGCGCCAGCTACGCCGCGGCCGCCGCGATCGCGCCGACCTCGGAGCGCACGCTGGCCGCCCGCAGCGCACTGGAACAGCGCCATGCCGAAACCGTGGCCGCCAAGGCAACGACCACTAGCGGCGCTGGCAAGACCTACACCGTGGTCAAGGGCGACACCTTGTCCGGCATCGCGCAGAAGAAGGGCGTCAACGTGGCCGAGCTGCGCAGCTGGAACCACCTGAAGAACGACAACATCAGGCTGGGCCAGGTGCTGCAGCTCAGCAGCGACTGACGCCTTGCCGATCCGCGCCGTCACGCTCGACCTGGACGACACCTTGTGGCCGGTGCTGCCGGCCTTGGAGCAGGCGGACCGGGCGGTGGACGACTACCTGCGCGCGCACTGGCCCGAGGTGGCTCGCGCCTGGCCGATCCCGGCCATGCGCGAGCTGCGTGCGCAGGTGGCGGCGGAACGCCCCGATCTCGCCCACGACTTCACCACCCAGCGCCGGCTCACCCAGCAGCAGGCGTTCGCCGCCTGCGGCATCGCCGACGCGCCGCTGGACACGCTGTGGGAGATCTACTTCGCCGCGCGCAACACGGTGGAGCCCTGGCCCGACAGCCTGCCCGCACTCGAACGCCTCGCTGCGCGCTGGCCGCTGGCCAGCCTCACCAACGGCAACGCCGACCTCGCACGCACCGGCGTGCAGGCCCACTTCGCCCACCATGTGGCCTCGCGCGACGTGGGTGCGGCCAAGCCCGACCCGCGCATCTTCCTCGCCGCCGTCGCGCAGTTCGGCGTGGCGCCGGACGAAGTGCTGCACGCGGGCGATGACCCCGAGCTGGACGTGATCGGCGCGCGCCGCGCCGGCCTGCGCGTGGCGTGGATCAATCGCCAAGGCGAAGTCTGGCCCGCCACGCTGGGCGAAGCGCCGGAGCTCAGCTTCAACGACCTGGCCGAACTCGCCAACTGGCTGGAACTCCACGCCATGGCGTGACCCCGTTGGTGCATCGGCGCATCATTGGCGTTTGCGCGCCCCGCGCGACACGTCTGCACGCCGAAGGAAAGCCATGTCCGCCCTGCTCGACCGTTCGTCCGCCCCCCGCCACCTCGTCACGATCGAGGCCGTCGACGCCCGCCGGCTGCCCGCCGCGCGCAAGCGGCTGGATGCCGCGCAGCGCCGCTGGCTGGACACGAACGGTTTCGACGCCCGGCCCGGCAGCGCGATCCTGCTCGCCGATGCGCACGGCAAGCCCGCCCGCGTGCTGGTGGGCGTGGACGCGGCCGATCCGCTCGCCGCGCTCGCCGCATTGCCGATGACGCTGCCCGAAGGCGCTTACCAGCTCGCCGCCGAGGGCGTGGCGCTCGATCCCGAGCAGGCTGCGCTGGGCTGGGCCTTGGGCGCCTACCAGTTCACCCGCTACCGCAAGGCGAAGCGCGCGCCGGCCACGCTGGCGCTGGACGCCTCCACGCTCGCCACCGTGCAGCCGCTGGTCGAGGCCACCGCGCTGGTGCGCGACCTGGTCAACACGCCCACCGAGGACATGGGCCCCGAACAGCTGGGCGAGGCGATCCGGCACCTCGGCAAGCAGCACAAGGCGAAGGTGCGCGACTGGGTCGGCAAGGAGCTGCTGAAGGCGAACTTCCCCACCATCCACGCGGTGGGCCGCGCCAGCCATCGCGAGCCGCGGCTGGTCGAACTCAGCTGGGGCAAGGCCGAGCATCCGAAGCTGGTGATCGTGGGCAAGGGCGTGTGCTTCGACACCGGCGGCCTCGACCTCAAGGCATCCGACGGCATGCGCTGGATGAAGAAGGACATGGGCGGCGCCGCGCACGCGATCGCGCTGGCGGGCCTGGTGATGCAGGCCAAGCTGCCGGTGCGGCTCACCCTGCTGGTGCCCGCCGTGGAGAACGCGGTGAGCGGCAACGCGCTGCGCCCCGGCGAAGTCGTGGTCACGCGTGCCGGCCATTCGGTCGAGATCGACAACACCGACGCCGAGGGCCGGCTGGTGCTATGCGACGCCTTGGCTTACGGCGCGGAGCAGCAGCCCGAATTGATGATCGACTTCGCCACGCTCACCGGCGCCGCCCGCGTGGCGCTGGGCCCCGACCTGCCCGCGCTGTTCGGCAACGACGACGCGCTGGCCGATGCCGCGCTGGCCGCCGGCCGCGCGGTGAACGATCCGCTGTGGCGGCTGCCGCTGTGGCGCCCCTACCGCAAGATGTTGGACTCCTACCTGGCCGACTTCGCCAACGCCGGCCCCTCGCGCCACGCCGGCGCGATCACCGCCGCGCTGTACCTGGAACGCTTCGTGCCCGACGGCCTGCCCTGGCTGCACCTGGACACCTACGCCTGGAACGACGCCGACCGCCCGGGCCGCCCGCGCGGCGGCGAAGCGATGGGCCTGCGCGCGGTCTTCGCGATGCTCGAAAAGCGCTACCGCACGAGCTGATCTCCAAGCCCCTCTCCTTCCGGGAGAGGGGTACACCTGCACGCGTCATGCAGGCACATGACTTTTGGCGATGTCGCAGCACCATCCGAAGTGGCATGGTGCGAAGTCGATTCCCCGCAGAGAAATCGCCCATGCGCCCCACCCTGCTCGCGCTCGGCCTCGCCATCGGTCTCGGCATCGCCGGCCCGACCCTGGCCCAGGCCACCACGCCCAGCCAGTCGCCGCTCACCGCGCTGACCAAGGACTCCGGCACGCCGATGCCGGCCGAGCAGAAGCGCGTGCACTTCGACCACGCCGAACTGCACATCGCGGTGAAGCCCGCCACGCAGAGCATCGAGGCCAGCGCCACGCTCACGTTCAGCGCACTGGCGTCCACCGACGTGCTGCTGGTGGACCTGGACCGCAACCTGCCGGTGAGCGCGATCAGCGTCGATGGCAAGGCGCTTGCCAAAAGTGCGTGGAGCAACCCGGAAGGTCGCCTGCGCATCCCGTTGCCGCACGCCGTCAGCAAGGGCAACAAGGTCGTCGCCACCATCGCCTACGGCGGCAAGCCGCACGTGGCGAAGAACGCGCCGTGGGACGGCGGTTTCGTGTGGAGCCACACCAAGGACGGCCAGCCCTGGGTGGGCAGCGCGGTGGAAGGCGAAGGCTGCGACCTGTTCTGGCCGTGCATCGACCAGCCCGACGGCAAGCCGGATCTGGTCGACCTCTACGTCACCGTGCCCAAGCCGCTGGTGGCGCCCGGCAACGGCGTGCTGGTCGGCGTGACCGAGCAGGGCGACACGCGCACGTACCACTGGCGCGCCAAGCACCCCACCACCTACGCCATCTCGATCAACGTGGGGCCGTACCAGGAGCTGAAGGGCGAGTACCACAGCCGCTTTGGCAACACGATCCCGCTCCACTACTGGTACCTGCCCGGCGAGGAGGCGCAGGCGAAGGCGCTGTTCGTCGAGTTCCCGCAGCTGCTGGATTTCTTCGAGGCGAAGATCGGCCCCTACCCCTGGGGCGACGAGAAGATGGGCGTGGTGGAAACCCCGTACAAGGGCATGGAACACCAGACCATCAATGCCTACGGCAACCACTACGCGAAGGACGGCAGCGGTTTCGACTGGCTGCTGCAGCACGAGTTCGCGCACGAGTGGTTCGGCAACCAGATGACCAACGCGAACTGGGACGACATGTGGCTGCACGAGGGTTTCGCGACCCTGATGCAGCCGCTGTACGCGCGCTGGCTCGACGGCGATGCCGACTACTACGCCTGGCTGCACCGGCTGCGCCTGATGATAGCGAACAGGCACCCGGTGGTGTCCGGCCAGCCGCGCACCGAGGAGGCGGTCTACGACGAATCGCGCGGCGGCCCCGGCCAGGACATCTACAACAAGGGCGCGCTGATGCTGCAGACGCTGCATCACCTGATCGGCGACCAGGCGTTCTACGCATCCATCCGCGAACTGGTCTACGGCCGCCCCGACCCGAAGCCCGGCAACTTCACGCCGCAATACCGCACCAGCGCCGACTACATGCGCATCGTGGACCGGGTGACCGGCAAGGACTACGACTGGTTCTTCAAGGTCTACCTCTACCAGGCCGCGCTGCCCAAGCTCGACGCGCAGCGCCACGGCAACACGCTGGACCTCGCCTGGCAGGTGCCGGGCAACCTGCCGTTCCCGATGCCGGTGGAGGTGCAGGTGGACGGCACCGTGCACACCGTGTCGATGGAAGGCGGCCACGGCAGCCTCGCCGTGCCGGCCGACGCGCTGGTGACGATCGACCCGCACTCGGTGCTGCTGCGCGACGAACCGCGCATCACCGCATTCCAGCAGTGGATGAAGCAGCAGCGCGCACAGCGCAAGGCGGCGAAGCCGTAAGCCCCGTCAACCTGCGCCGGAGAGGAAACCGCCGATCCGGCGCAGCCGCTGCTGCAGCGCGCGCAGGCCGCGCACCAGCTTCGGCAACAGCCAGCACAACAGCAGCACGAACAGCGCCAGCAGCACCAGCATGGCCAGCGGGTGGTGCCACATCAGGTAGAGGCCACCCACCCAGGTGAGATCCTCGCCCACGCTGGCGGTCCAGTTGCTCACGGGTTCGGGCGAGGTGTTGATCAGCGCGCGACCGCCGCTCTTCGCCAGATGCGTACCCGCGGTGAGCGCACCGCCGAGCAGGGCCGCCGCCACCTGCGTGCCCGCGCCCGACTCCCGGAACACGCCCCACGCCAGCAGCATGCCCACCGGGATGCGGACGAAGGTGTGCAGCGCGTCCCACACGCTGTCGAACGCGGGAATCTTGTCGGCGAGGAACTCGCCCAACGCCAGCACGCCGGACACCACCAGCACCCAGGTGTCCGTGAGCATCGCCAACCCGTGCGGCAGGTGCACCCAGCCCAGCCGTCCCAGCAGGCCAGCCACGAACACCGTGGCGTACAGGCGGAAACCGCTGGCCCAGGCCAGGCCACCGGCCAGCGCGACGTTCGACAACGGATCCATGGCGACGCTCCCGGCAACCGGCGAAACCGCGAATGGCTACACGCTCGCGCTCCACCGTCGCGACGTCAAGCCTCGACTCTCGCAAGAGGGAACCTCGAATAACCTCTCAACTTGCGTCATTCCGGCGAGGCGCTTTTCAACAGCCGAAGGGCTGGTCAAGCCGGGATGACGAGCAAAAAACGGTTGTTCGAGGTCCCCGAGAGCACGCAAAGCCGTTCCGAACCGCCGTGCCATGAAAACGACCAGGGGCGCCGAAGCGCCCCTGGTCGTCAGTATCGCGCGCGATCGCTCAGTGCGTCGCGGCAGTGGAGGCCGCGGCGGCAGGCTTGTCGGCGCCGGCCAGCACGGTGGCGAGGTAGTTGCTGCCGGGCGGCAGGATGACGGCGCCCAGCTTGGGATCGGTCTTCAGCAGGCCGACTTCGTCGGCCACGATGTGCGCAGCCTCGCGCAGCTGGGCGTCGGGCGCCTGCTTGGCGTCCTTCTCCTGCTGCAGTTCGCTCTTCAGGCTGCGCTCGCCGGGGTCGAGGCCGTCGTCGAGCGCGCTGTCCTGGTCCTTGAGGTAGGCGTCGCTGCCGTCGATGGTCTTCTGCCGCGCGCGGAAGCTGGCCTGGGTCGCGTCCAGCTGCTTGCGCTCCGCCTCGCGCTTGGCGAAGTTCAGCGACACCGTGGTGCGGGCGCGCATCGTCTTGTACTGCGCCAGCTCGTCCAGCATCAGCTTCCACGCGGGCGACTTCACCACGCGGGCGGCGTGCAGGCTTTCCAGCTGCGGCAGGTAGACCTTCACGTCACCTTCGGGCTTGTAGTCGGCGGGCGCGATGTGCGTCCACGGCAGCGCGTTGTCGTAGGTGGATTCGCCGAAGTCCTTGGCGTCGCCGTTCTGCGGGAACGCGAAGTCCGGGGTCACGCCCTTGATCTGTGTGGAGCCGCCGTTGATGCGGAAGAACTCCTGTACGGTCATCTTCAGCTCGCCGTACTGCGGCTTGCCGTCGGCGTTCTGGCTGAAGCGGTCGAGGTCGATCAGGGTCTGCACGGTGCCCTTGCCGAAGGTGGGCGTGCCGATGATCAGGCCGCGACCGTAATCCTGGATCGCCGCGGAGAAGATTTCGGAGGCTGAGGCGGTGCCGCGGTTCACCAGCACCGCCAGCGGGCCGTTCCACACCGGATCGGCATTGTCCGCACCCTGCACGTCGACCTGGCCACGCGCGTCGCGCACCTGCACCACCGGACCCTTACCGGTGAACAGGCCGGTCATCGAGTCGGCCTCGGCCAGCGAGCCGCCGCCGTTGTTGCGCAGGTCCACGATCACGCCCTGCACGCCGGCCGCCTTCAGCTCGACCAGCAGCTTGGCCACGTCGCGGGTGGCGCTGCGGTAATCCTTGTCGCCTTCGCTGCGTGCGCCGAAGTCGGAGTAGAAGCTCGGCAGGTCGATCACGCCGATCTTGCGCACGACGTCGCCGTCCTTGACGTCGATGATCTTCTTCTTGGCCGCGCTTTCCTCGATGTTGACCTTCTTGCGCACCAGGCTGATCAGCTCGTGCTTGCCGTCCGGACCGGCGTCGGCGGGCAGGATCTCCAGCCGCACGGTGGTGTCCTTCTTGCCGCGGATCAAGTTGACCACGTCGTCGAGGCGCCAGCCGATCACGTCGGTGACCGGGCCGCTGTCGCCCTGGCCCACGCCGACGACGCGGTCGCCGGGCTTGAGCTTGCCGGACTTCTCCGCCGGACCGCCCGGCACCAGCGAGAAGATCATGGTGTAGTCATCGCGCGCCTGCAGCTGGGCGCCGATGCCCTCCAGCGAGAGCCTCATCTGGATCGCGAAGTTCTCCGCCTGGCGCGGGCTGAGGTAGTCGGTGTGCGGGTCGGTGGTCTCGGCATACGCGGTCATGAAGGTCTGGAACGCGTCCTCGCCGTCCAGCTGTTTCAGGCGCTCGATGTAGTTGGTGTAGCGCTTGGTCAGCGTCTTGCGGATCTCGTCGTCGCTCTTGCCCGCGAGCTTGAGCCGCAGCCAGTCGTTCATGGTGCGCTTGCGCCACAGCTCGTTCAGCGCCGCGTCGTCCTTCGCCCAGCTGGCGTTCTTGCGGTCGTAGTCGTAGCTCTCGTCGCCGTCGAAGCTGAAGCCGTCCTTGAGCAGGCTGCGCGCATAGGTCATGCGCTGCACCGCGCGTTCCAGGAACTTGTTGTAGATGTCGAACGGCGCGCTGAGGTCCTGGTTCCAGATCGCATCGTCCAGCTTGGTCTTCAGCGGCGCGAACCCGTCCATGTCCTGCTGGGTGAAGAACACCTTGTCGCTGTCGAGCAGCTTGAAGTAGTCCTTGTAGATCTTCGCCGACATCGCGTCGTCGAGCGGCTGCGCGTCGTAATGGAAGCGGGTGAGGAAGCGCGCCGACAGCTGCGCCGCCTGCGCCTGGGTGGCGGTGGGCTTGAGCGGCCACACGGCCGCCTTGCGGTTGCCGCCGGCGCCGAGGTCGGCGGCCGACTGCGCGTAGGTGCAGGTGACGGTCAAGGCCAGCAGCAGGGCCAACGCGGGACGGAAGGTCATGGGGATGGCGACTCTCGGGAGTTAGGCGACGCCGGCCGCATGGGCCTGCAGGTCGGCGTGGTAGGAGGAACGCACCAGCGGGCCGGAGGCGACGTGATGGAAGCCCATCGCCTCGCCCTCCCTGCGCAGGTCGTCGAATTCTTCGGGCGTCCAGTAGCGCACCACCGGGTGATGGTGCGGCGTGGGCTGCAGGTACTGGCCGATGGTGATCATCTCGACGTCGTGCGCGCGCAGGTCGCGCATCGTCTCGACCACCTGCTCGCGCGTCTCGCCCAGGCCCAGCATGATGCCGGACTTGGTCGGCACGTCGGGATGCTGCGCCTTGAAGCGCTTGAGCAGGTCCAGCGACCACTGGTAGTCGGCGCCCGGGCGCACTTCGCGGTAGAGGTGCGGCACGGTTTCCAGGTTGTGGTTGAACACGTCCGGCGGGAAGTCCTTCAGCACTTCCAGCGCGCGCTCCATGCGGCCCTTGCCGCGGAAGTCCGGCGTGAGGATCTCGATGCGGATGGCCGGGCTGGCGTGGCGCGTGGCGCGGATGCAGGCGGCGAAATGCTCGGCGCCGCCGTCGCGCAGGTCGTCGCGGTCCACCGAGGTGATCACCACGTACTTCAGGCGCATGTCGCGGATGGTCTCGGCGAGGCGCGCCGGCTCCAGCGGATCGGGCGGCTGCGGGCGGCCATGCGCCACGTCGCAGAACGAGCAGCGGCGCGTGCATACCTCGCCCAGGATCATGAAGGTGGCGGTGCCCTTGCTGAAGCACTCGTGGATGTTCGGGCAGCTGGCCTCCTCGCACACCGTCACCAGCGCGTTCTCGCGCAGGCGCGCCTTCAGCTGCTGCACGGCATTGCCCTGCGGCAGGCGCACGCGGATCCACGACGGCTTGCGCAACACCGGCACCGCGGTGTCGAAGCCGGCGCGGTTCAGCGCGATCTTGTCGTTGCCCAGCTGCTTGTCGACCGCGGGCGTGCCCGCGACGACGCTGATCGGGATGGTCTTGTTCGGGGAAACGGACGCTTCACTCATGCAGCAAGAGCCTGCTCATGGTCTCCAAGTGCCTCGCGCCGGGAACTGTTTGCGCGCAGGCCAAGGAAGAGGGAGGGAGTGGACGTCTGTCCACGACTGATTGATGACGCAGGCATGCGGGCAAACAGACCCGGCCCTACGGGTTGCCATCGAGTGGCCGCCATGCGGCAGCGCGCGGCTTGACCTGCCGACCAGGCAGGCGCTGCGCCACGCACTGCCACCTGGCAGCCACTCGATGACAACGCGAGGTACTTGGAGATCATGAACAGGCTCTCGGGCTCAGACCACGACGCGGGCGGGGAGTTCGGGGATGACGGGGTCGGCGGGCGCGGCACGGAAACCGAACTGGCGGCAGAATTCCTCCACCAGCGCATCTTCCACCTCCGCCAGCCGTGACGGACCGCCCAAGTCTAGCACCTGGGTCACCGCCAAACCCTTGTAGCCGCAGGGGTTGATGCGGTGGAACGGCTCCAGGTTCATGTTCACGTTGAAGGCCAGGCCGTGGAAGCTGCAGCCGCGGCGCACGCGCAGGCCCAGCGCGGCCACCTTGGCGTCGGCGACATACACGCCCGGCGCGCCCTCGCGGCGTTCGGCGACGATGTTCCAGTGCGCCAGCGTATCGATGATGGCCTGCTCGATCCGGTTGACCAGCTCGCGCACGCCCACGCCGGCGCGACGCAGATCGATCAGCGGGTAGCCCACGATCTGGCCGGGACCGTGGTAGGTCACCTGGCCGCCGCGATCCACAGGGATCACCGGAATGTCGCCGGGCGCCAGCACGTGTTCCATCTTGCCGGCCTGGCCCAGGGTGAACACCGGGTCGTGTTCCAGCAGCCAGAACTCGTCGGCCGTGTCGGCGGTGCGGTTGTCGGTGAACGCGCTCATCGCCTGCCATGTCGTCGCGTAGGGCTGGCGGCCGAGACGACGGATCTTGAGCGGCAGGGACATGGCGAAACCTGGCAAAACAGGAAGGGAAAAGATGCGGCCGGTCGGCGGAAAGCCAAGGGCGGCGCGGCGGCCACCCTGCCGGTCACGGCCGGCTCGTCACAACCGGCTCGTCACATCGTGTACCGGATATCCGGGTCCGCGCGCAGCACCGCGTGCGCGCTGTCGTACTGCTCGCGGTCGGTGCAGCGGAAGCTCACCGTGACCGAGACGTAGTTGCCGCCACCGGAGTGGCGGTGCTTCACCGTCTCGTGCAGCACGTGCAGGCCGGCGCGCTCCAGCAGCTGCGGCACGCGGGTGGGCAGCCCGGCGCTGGCGTTGCCCACCGCGGTGATCTCGAACTCGCCGGGAAACTGGAAGCCCTTGCCTTCCCGCTTGGCCTGGCTGAAATCGATCTCGTGCATCACTTCGTGCTCGTCGCCGCGGCCGGCGCGGGCGCGTCGGCCTTCTTGCTGCCGTGGAACCACAGCAGGATCGAATCCCACAGCCGCGAGAAGAAGCCGCCCTGCGGCGCGTCGTTCAGCGCGATCAGCGGCACGCTCTGGATCGGCTGGCCGTCCAGCGTGATGCGCAGCGTGCCCACCTGCTGGCCCTTCTTGAACGGGGCGATCAGGGTGGAAGGAATGTCCATGGTGGCCTTGAGCTGGTCGTACTGGCCGGTCTTCACGGTCACCAGCACCGGCTCGGCCACGCCGATCGGCAGCTGGTTCGCCGCGCCCTTCCACAGCCGCGGGGTCACCAGCGGCTTGCCGCCGTCGTACAGCTTATGCGTCTCGTAGAAGCGGAAGCCGTAGTTGAGCAGGGCCATCGCCGCGTCGGCGCGGCCCTTGTCCGTGCTGGCACCCATCACCACCGCGATCATGCGCTCGTCGCCGCGCTTGGCCGAGGCGGCGAGGCAGAAGCCGGCGGCGGCGGTGTGGCCGGTCTTGATGCCGTCCACACTGGGGTCGCGCCACAGCAGCGCATTGCGGTTCTGCTGCTTGATGCCGTTCCACTCGAACTCCTTGATCTTGGAGATCGCGTAGTCCTCGGGAAAGTCGTGGATCAGCGCGCGCGACAGCACCGCGATGTCGCGCGCGGTGGAGTAGTGGTCGTCCACCGGGTAGCCGGAGGCGTTGGAGAAGTGCGTGTTGGTCATGCCCAGCTGCTTGGCATAGGCGTTCATCAGGTTCGCGAACGCGTCCTCGGAGCCGGCCGTGTGCTCGGCCAGCGCGATCGCCGCGTCGTTGCCGGACTGGATGATCATGCCCTTCAGCAGGTCGTCCAGCTCCACCTTGCTGTTGAGCTTGAGGAAGCTGGTGGAGCCGTCGGTGCCGCCGCCGCCGCTGCGCCAGGCGTGCTCGCTGATGTTGACCTGGTCGCTGTTGTGGACGCGGCCGTTGGCGATCTCGGCGGAGACCACGTAGTCGGTCATCACCTTGGTCAGCGAGGCCGGCGCGCGGCGCTCGTCGGGGTTCTTCGAGGCGAGGATCTGGCCAGTGGCGTAGTCCATCAGCACCCAGCTCTGCGCATCCACGTCCGGCGGCGGCGGCACCGGCATCGCCGGCACCACCGGGCGCGGCACCGTGGGCACGGGATGCGGCGGGGCGGGCGGCGTCTGGGCAACGGCGGCACCGGCCACCAGCGCGGCGACGGCGAACGGGGTCAGGATGCGGCGGAGAAAGCTCATCGTGGTCTGTGGTCCGAAATAGGTTGCAACACGGCGCCGGCGGACGCCGTCAATGGATAAAAACATCGCTCAGTCTACCGCGACCTGCGGCCGTGGCAGACCCATGCCTTCGATGCGGGCGGTCACCTGGTCGGCGCGATCCACGCCATCCAGCGGCCCCACCCGCACGCGGCGAATGGTGCGGCCGTTGACCTGAACCTGCTCCACCTGCACCGGCGCGAAGTTGGCCTGGCGCAGCTGCGCGGCCACCCGCTCGGCATTCGCCGGATCGGAGAACGCGCCCACCTGCAGATAGATGCCCGGCGATCCGGCGTCGGCTGTGACCGTGTGCGGCGCCGGCGGTTCCCCGCCCGGAGCGGACGGGTCGATGCCCTGCACCTCGACCAGGCCGGTGCCCTTGGGCCAGACGCCGATGCGCACCGCGGCGGCGTAGGACAGGTCGATGATGCGGTTCTCGTGGAACGGGCCGCGGTCGTTGACGCGCACGATCACGCTCTTGCCGTTCGCCAGGTTGGTCACCCGCGCGTAGCTCGGCAGCGGCAGCACCTTGCTGGCGGCGGTGAACTTGTACATGTCGTACTCCTCGAGGCTCGAGGTCTTGTAGCCGTGGAACTTGTTGCCGTAGAACGAGGCGATGCCGCGCTCGTCGTAGCCGCGCGCGCTGGGCAGCACGCGGTAGCTCTGGCCCAGCACGGTGTACGGCGACTTGTTGCCGTACAGCGAGCGCGGCTCCGCCTTCGGCACCGGCTCGGGCAAGGTGGCGATGAAGGCTGGCGGCGCGCCGGTGGGCGAGCTGTCGGTCTTGTCGCCGTAGCGGCGGTCCTGCGGCAGGCTGGTGTCGTCGCGATGGAACCAGCCGTGGTGCGTGCTGCGCTCCGCGGTGCCCGTCGGCGCGGCAGGCCGCGTGGCATGGCGACCGCCGCAGGCGGTCAGCGCCAGGGCCGCCGCCAGCAGCGACAGGCCGCGCCACAACCTCATTGCACGCGATCCGCGCTGCGCACGCCGTCCATGATCGCCAGCGCCAGCTGGTCCACCGCCATCGCGTACATCGGGCTGCGGTTGTAGCGGGTGATCACGTAGAAGTTGTTGAAGGTGAACCAGTGCTCCGGCCCGCTCAGGCCATCAAGCATCAGCAGGCTGGTCGGCTCGCCCGGGTTCAGGTGCTGGAACGGCGCGTAGCCCCAGGCCTCCAGCTGCTCCAGCGGCCACTGCGGTTTCGCCTGCCAGTCGCCCAGCGGCTTCGCCGCACCGTCCGGCTGCGCGCGCGCCGCCACCGGGCCGCCGTCGACCCAGCCGTGCTTCGCGAAGTAGTTCGCCACGCTGGCGAGGATGTCGGGCAGCGAGTTCTGCAGGTCGATGCGACCGTCGCCTTCGGCGTCCACCGCGTAGTCGCGGATGCTGTCGGGCATGAACTGGCCCCAGCCCTGGGCGCCGGCGTAGGAGCCGGTGAGCGTGTCCAGCGGGCCGGCGAGGTGGTTGTCCGGCAGCTCCAGCAAGGTCTTCAGCTGCTGGCGGAAATACGTGGCGCGCGGCGGGTAATAGAAGCCCAGCGTCACCAGCGCATCGAGCACCTTGTACTTGCCGGTGACCCGGCCGTAGAACGTCTCCACGCCGAGGATCGCCACGATGTACTGCGGCGCCACCCCGTACTGCTTGCCGATGCGTTCCAGCAGCGCGCGATGCTCGCGGTAGAACGCCACGCCGTCGGCGATGCGCTTGTCGGTGAGGAAGATCGGCCGGTACGCGCTCCACGGCTTCGCTTCGGCCGGCCGGCTGATCGCGTCGAGGATGCCCTGCTGCATCTTCGCCTGGTCGAGCAGCGCGTTCAGCGCGGCGGGACTCTTGCCGGTGTCGCGGGCTACTTCCTGCACCAGCGCGGCCTGGCCGGGGTGGGTGTCGGCCAGCGCCGGGAAGCACGACACGCAGGCCAAGGCCAGAAAAAGCGATCGGAAACGGGAAAGAGAGAGCATGCCTTGCTGATGGAATTTTTGTATTGAAGCAAGCCTAGCATGCCCGTTCGCCACAGCTGCCATTGGCACAAACTCGCCGGCGCCCACGGACCGGCCCTGCCGGTTCGAGTTCATTTCAAGGGCGTGCGCGCATTCTTCAGCGCAGACTCGAAACTTGCGATGGCCTTGGCCTGCCGGGGGTCGTCGCGATCCGCCACGGCAAGAAACCGCTTGACCTCCTCCGAGGAAATGCTTTGGCCCAGCCGGGCCACGCAGTCGAAGTGGTAGAGCCATCCCCTGCCGTCCTTGGGATATTCGCTCTGCAGGCGATCCACATAGGGCTTGGCCTTGGTGGCGGCGGCCTTGCGATCCAGTCCGGCGTCGTAAAGCCACATCGTGCTCAGTTCGCGCAGCGAAGCCTGGCGGTAGTCCGGATCTTGGATGGCGGCGGTGTAATGGCGTTCGGCCTCGGCATAGCGATGCGTGTTGTAGCTGGCAGCCCCCAGCAGGTATTGCAGCATCGCGTTGTCCGGTTCGAGCTTCTGTGCGCGCGCGAGATACTGCAGCGCCCACTCGGGCTCGCGGTTCACCAGATACCATGCAATCGTGCGATCGGCCCCGGCGCTCCCGTACCTGAAGCGAGCCTCCTGCAGCAGCAGCGCCAGGCCACGCCAATTGTCGGCAGGTGCATCACTGCGGTGGAGCGCAATATCTCCAGCCTCGTGCAACGCCTCGTCGTGGGAGCCCACGTCAACTGCGTGGTCCAGCAGTGCCGCGGCCTGCGATTTGTAGAATTCGTCGCCCTCGAAATAACTGGCTCGATCCTCGTACGGCCAGGGCAGATAGATCGCGATGGCCGGGTGCTCCTGCAAACGCGGTGTCAACGTCTCCATGTACGCCACGAGCTGCCCGTAGGAACCGCCCCAGCGCGGCAGCAGGGACTGGATGCGTCGCTTGACCAGGAACAGGCATGCCGGATCCTGTTTCTCCGCGGCAGTAAACGCCGCCTCGCCAAGCTTGTCGCGCCCGGTCAGCATCGCCGCACTCATCAGTCCGACATAGGCGGGCAGCAGGCGTGGTTCGAGCTTGCGGGCCTTTTCGAATAGCGGGATAGCCTGGTCCACCAGGGCTTGCATGTTCTCCAGGTTCCCTGCCGAGGTGTCGGCAACATACTGGTTGCCACGCGCCTTCCAGGCCTTCTCCAGCAGGTAGCTGGCACGCGCCAGGTTGGCATAGGGATCACCCGGCGCCGACTGTAGCCAACTGCGGGAAAGGCTGTCGCTGCGCTCGCTGGCGTCGAACTGCTCGAACACCACGTCGATGTCCTCTCCCAGCGTGCCCTTGGCATAGTGCCGGGCAAGGTAGCCGTCCAGCTTGGCGCGCAACTCCTTCGTGTCGCCGCGCGCGAGATAGCCGTCCATCTCGTCCAGCTTGATGGCCGGTGCGTCCTGCATGGCGTGGAATGCGCAATGGGCCGCCGCATGGCCCTCGGGCCAGTGGTTGCCGGGCAGGTCGGGAAACGCCAGGCAGCGCCGCAGCGGATCGGCGATGCGCTCGGCAGCGCGTGCCTTGACCAGATAGTCGCGCCACGGTTCGGGTGCATCCGGGAATACCTTGGTCGCGTCCTTCTCCGGGATCGGCGGCACCTGCAGATCCGTTGCCCCAGCCGCCATGTACACCGCGATGCCCACGAGCGCCGCCCAAGCCCTGTTTCTGGCCTTCATGTCTTCCCCCCGGTTGATTTCCTTTCCCGCAGCATCTTGCGGTGCAGGCAACCGGGAGGCAAGCAGAAGCTCAATCGTGCCGCTTGCGGTGCGCGTGGATCGACATCAGCATGCCGAAGCCCACCAGCAGGGTCACCGCCGAGGTGCCGCCGTAGCTCACCATCGGCATCGGCACGCCCACCACCGGCAGCATGCCGGAGACCATGCCGCCGTTGACGAACACGTAGACGAACAGGCTCATGCCGATCGCGCCGGCGAGCAGGCGCGAATAGGTTTCGCGCGCCTCCATCGCGATCCACAGGCAGCGGCCGATGATGAAGGCGTACAGCGCCACCATCAGGCACACGCCGACCAGGCCGAACTCCTCGGAGAACACCGCGAAGATGAAGTCGGTGGTGTGCTCGGGCAGGAAGTCCAGCTGCGCCTGCGAGCTGTGCATCCAGCCCTTGCCGAACGCGCCACCGGAACCCACCGCGATCTGCGACTGGATGATGTGCCAACCGTTGCCCAGCGGGTCGGACTCGGGGTTGAGCAGGGTCAGCACGCGCTCGCGCTGGTACTGGTGCATGAAATGCCAGGCCACCGGCACCATCGCGCCGGCGCCGGCCAGCAGCAGGCCGATGCGCCACCACGCCATGCCGGAGAGGAACAGCGCGAATGCACCGGCTGCCGCCACCAGCAGCGCCGTACCCAGGTCCGGCTGCCTGGCGATCAGCACGGCGGGAATCGCGATCAGCACGCCCACCACCGCGATGTCCTTCCAGCCCGGCGGCAGCTGGCGCGGGTGCAGGTACCAGGCCGCCATCATCGGCATGGTGAGCTTGACCAGCTCGGAAGGCTGGAAGCGCATCACGCCCAGGTTCAGCCAGCGGTCGGCGCCGCGCCCCTCGCCCAGCACCGCCACCACCATCAGCAGCAAGGTGCTGCCGGCGTACAGCCATGGCGTCCAGTTGCGCAGGGTCGAGGGCGGGATGCGCGAGATCAGCAGCAGCAGCGCGAAGCCCAGCACGAAGCGCACGGCCTGCCCGCCCACCAGCGCGACGCTGCCGTCGGCGGCGCTGTACAGCGTGGCCAGCCCGACCATCGACAGCAGCAGCAGGCCCGCGGCCAGCGGCAGGTCGATCCGCGGCCGGGTCAGCACGCGGCGCAGCAGGCGCCGCATCCGCACTTGCAGCAACTCGATCATGGCGGCGTCTCCTGCGTCGCCGCTTCGGCCGGCTGGTCCTCTCCGGCCGGCGCAGCGGGCGGGGCGCCGGCGGGCGGCAGCCCCCCCGGCGGCAGCGGCGTGTCCGGTGGCGCGTCCGGCTGGGTGGCCAGCCAGGCGTCGAGGATCTTGCGCGCGATCGGGCCCGCCGAGGAAGCGCCCCAGGCGCCTTCCTCCAGCACCACCGCCACGGCGATGCGCGGATCCTCGGCCGGCGCGAACATCTCGAACCAGGCGCGGTGGCGGCTGGCGAGGTAGGCGAGGCTCTTGTTCTCGTTGTAGGCGTCGGTGCGGCGCGAGTAGCGCTCGGCGGTGCCGCTCTTGCCCGCGATGGTGTACGGGAACCCCTTGCCCAGCCCGTAGGCGGTGCCGCGCGGATCGTTCACCACCATCTGCATGCCCTGCTCCACCGCCTGCCAATTGCCCTGGCTGGTGACCAGCGAGGGACCGCTGGGCGGATTGGCCAGCGGGACCTTCGGCTGGTCCACGCCGGTCTGGGTGGCCATCACCAGTCGCGGCGCGTACGGCGTGCCGCGCCCGGCGAGGGTGGCCAGCGCATGCGCCAGCTGAAGCGGGGTCACCGCCCAGTAGCCCTGGCCGATGCCGGCGATCACCGTCTCGCCGGGATACCACGCCTGCTTGAAGCGCCTGGCCTTCCATTCGCGCGAAGGCAGGATGCCGCTGGCTTCGCCGTCGAGGTCGATGCCGGTGGGTTTGCCGAAGCCGAACTTGCCCATCCACGCGCTGAAGCGGTCGATGCCCATGTCCAGCGCCAGCTTGTAGAAGTAGGTGTTCACCGACCACATGATCGCGGTGCGCAGGTTCACCGTGCCGAAACCGCCGCGGCGGTCGTCGCGGTAGCCGCGTGACTGGCCGGGAATGTAGAACGTGCCGGTGGAGAGCACGGTGTCCTGCGGCGTGCGCAGGCCCAGCTCCAGCCCGCCCAGTGCGACGTACGGCTTCACCGTGGAGCCCGGCGGATACACGCCGCGCAGCGCACGGTTCAGCAGCGGCTTGTCCGGCGCACTGGTCAGCGCGTCGTAGTCGGCGTGGCTGATGCCGTCGACGAACAGGTTGGGGTCGTAGGTGGGCACGCTGACCATCGCCAGCACCTGGCCGTTGCGCGGGTCGATCGCCACCGCCGCGCCGGGGCGGCCGTCGAAGGCGGCTTCCGCGGCCTTCTGGATGCGCACGTCGATGCTGAGGTAGACGTTCCGGCCGGGCGTGGCGGGATGCGTCTGCAGCACGCGCTGGGTGCGGCCGTCCGCGTTCACCTCGACCAGTTCGTAGCCCGGCGTGCCGTGCAGCACGTCCTCGTAGGAGCGCTCGATGCCGATCCGGCCCACGTGGGTGGTGCCTTTGTAGCGCGACGGGTCGAGCCGGTTGAGGTCGTCCGCGTCGATGCGCGAGACGTAGCCGATCACGTGCGCGAACAGCCCGCCGAACGGATAGCGGCGGTTGAGATAGGGCACCACGTCCACGCCGGGGAAGCGCCAGCGGTTCACCGCGAAGCGGTCGATCTCGTCCTCGGTGAGGCGCAGCTTCAGCGGCACGCTCTCGAACCGGCGGCTCTGCTTCAGCTGCTTGTGGAACGCGTCGAGGTCGTCCTGGCCGAGCGGGATCACCCGGCCCAGCTGCGCCAGCATAGCGTTCATGTCCTTGACCTGCTCGGGCACCACCTCGAGCCGGAACGCGGGCACGTTGTTCGCCAAGAGCACGCCGTTGCGGTCGTAGATCAGGCCCCGCGCCGGCGGGATCGGCAGCGGCTTGACGCGGTTGTTCTCCGAGCGCGTGGCGAACTCGTCGTAGCGCTGCACCTGCAGGAACACGTAGCGGCCGATCAGCCCGGCCAGGCCCAGCAGGATCAACACGAAACCGGCCACGGCGCGGCGGCGGAACAGCTCGCCCTCGCTGCGTGCATCCTTGATCGCGCGTCGCAGCTTCATGTCACCGGTCCATGTCTCATTGGATCGTGTCTCATTGAATCCGCAAACGCGCGCGCAGGTCGTCCAGCAGCAGGAACAGGAACGGCCACAGCGCGGCGCCCACGAACGGGGCGATCCACCAGCTCGCGGGCGGCACCGGGGTGCCGGACAGCACCCGCACCACCAGCAGCAGGATGCGGTCGTTCAGCAGCAGGGCCAGCACCGCCAGGGTCTGCTGCCACATCGGGAAGAAGCGCAGCCGCGAGCGGAAGCGCAGCACGATGAACACCAGCGCGGTGAGGCGCAGCGCCTGCTCGCCCAGCAGCACGCCGTCGAACAGGTCGGCGCCCAGGCCGAGCAGGAAGGCCAGCCCCAGGCTGACGCGATCTTCCGACTCCAGCGCCCAGTACAGCAGGACCAGCGCGGGCCAGTACGGCTTGAACGGCTCCAGTACCGCTGGCAACGGCACCAGCATCATCAGCAGCGCGAACACCAGCGTGCCGATGAACCACCACAGGGACAGGCGCTGGCGGTTCATGGCGTGCTTCCGGCCGATGCGGGCATCGTGGTGGTGGCGCGCGGCGGTGGCGAGGCCGGCTGGCCTGCCGCCGGTGTGGCGGTCGTCGGCGCGGCACCGGTGGCGGCGCCCGGCGCCGGCGCCAGCGCTGTCGGCGGGCCGGCCGGCACTGCCGGCGCGGGCGGGCCGTCGGGCTCGGCCTGATCGTGCAGCAGCAGCACGTCCTCGCTGCGGTCGAGATCGGCCGCCGGCTGCACCTGCGCCACGCGGAACATGCCGGAGGAGCTCGGCGCCACCGCGAGCACCTTGCCCACCGGGAAGCCCGGCGGGAAGCGGCCGCCGAGACCGGACGTGAGCAGCCGGTCGCCCGGCCGCACGTCGGCGGCCAGCGGGATGTTCGGCAGCACCAGACCGCTGCCGTCGCGCGCGCCGTAGGCCACCGTGCGCAGGCCGGAACGCTCCACCACCACCGGGATCGCGTGCGCCGGATCGGTCACCAGCATCACCACCGACGTGGTCGGCAACACCTCGACCACCTGGCCCATCACCCCGTGCGCGTCGATCACCGGCTGGCCCGGCTTCACGCCGTCGCGGGCGCCGAGGTTGAGCACCAGGCGCTGCTGCCAGGCGCCCAGGTCCACGCCCACCACGCGCGCCAGCTGCACGTTGATGTCCAGGCTGTGCCGGGTGTCCAGCAGTTCCTTCAGCCGATGGTTCTGCTCGGCCACGCCGGCCATGCGGTTGAGCCGCGCATTGGCCAGCAGCAGATCCTCGCGCAGGCGCTGGTTCTGCTCGGTGAGCAGCTTGCGGTCGGCGAACGCCACGCTGAGCGTGCGCATGCCGGCGCTGGGCAGGTTGGCCAGCCGGTACACCGGCTCCACCACCGCCGACGCCGCATAACGCACGCGCCACAGCCAGCCGTTGCGGTGGTCGAGCACCATCAACACCATGGCCAGGGCGAGGTAGACGATCAGCCGCAGCGTGCCCGCGGCGTTGCCGGCGAACAGCGGCGAAGACTCATCGCGCGAACGCGCCACGATGAGTCGGCCTTACTCGGGCGCGAAGAAATCGCTGCCGTGCTGGTCGATCAGCTCCAGCGCCTTGCCGCCGCCACGCGCCACGCAGGTCAGCGGATCGTCCGCCACCTGCACGTGCAGGCCGGTTTCCTCGGAGATCAGGCGGTCGAGGTCGCGCAGCAGCGCGCCGCCGCCGGTGAGCACGATGCCGCGCTCGGCCACGTCGGAGCACAGCTCCGGCGGGGTCTGCTCCAGCGCCGACTTCACCGCGGCCACGATGCCGGCCAGCGGCTCGTGCAGCGCTTCGAGGATCTCGTTGGAGTTGATCGTGAACATGCGCGGCACGCCTTCGGCGAGGTTGCGGCCGGAGATCTCGATCTCCCTGACCTCGCTCTGCGGGAACGCGCAGCCGATCTCCAGCTTGATCCGCTCGGCGGTGGATTCGCCGATCAGGGTGCCGTGGTTGCGGCGCACGTAGTTGATGATCGCCTCGTCGAAACGATCGCCGCCCACACGCACCGACTGCGAGTAGACGATGCCGTTCAACGAGATCACCGCCACTTCGGATGTGCCGCCGCCGATGTCCAGCACCATCGCGCCGCGCGCCTCGTGCACCGGGATGCCGGCGCCGATCGCGGCAGCCATCGGCTCCTCGATCAGGAACACGTCGCGCGCACCGGCGCCTTCGGCCGATTCCTTGATCGCGCGGCGCTCGACCTGGGTCGAGCCGCAGGGCACACAGACCAGCACGCGCGGGCTCGGCCGCAGGCGCCGGTGCGCGTGCACCTGCTTGATGAAGTGCTGCAGCATCGCCTCGGTCATCGTGAAGTCGGCGATCACGCCGTCCTTCATCGGCCGCACCGTGGCGATGTTGCCGGGCGTGCGGCCCAGCATGCGCTTGGCGTCGCTGCCCACCGCCGCGATCGCACGCGGGCCGCCCGGACCACGGTCCTGGCGCACCGCCACCACCGAGGGTTCGTTCAGCACGATGCCCTGGCCACGCACATAGATCAGCGTGTTGGCGGTGCCGAGATCGATGGAGACGTCGTTGGAAAAGATCCCGCGAAACTTCTTGAACATAGGTTCGCCGCGCGCCGGCCTGATTAAAAAATAAGCTCACCAGTCTAGTCAGCGCGCCGGCCATGCGCAACCGGAAAAACGTTAAGAAAGCCTTGTACGACGCACATTTGCCGCACATTTCGGCAATCCGGATCGCGCGCGCCGCGCCCTCCGCGGATTCGCCACGAACACCCGTTCACGATAGGATGCGAGTCTTTGGCCGGGTCTGCGGACCCGGGTTTGTCGGTCGCGTCGCGCGCGCCATCCTCACGTTCCGGGGCAATCAAGAACCATGTCTGCCGTCATCTGCGGATCGCTGGCCTACGACACCATCATGGTGTTCCAGGACCAGTTCAAGAACCACATCCTGCCCGACCAGATGCACATCCTGAATGTGTCCTTCCTGGTGCCGCGGATGCGCCGCGAGTTCGGCGGCTGCGCCGGCAACATCGCCTACAACCTGAAGCTGCTCGGCGGCGACCCGCTGCCGGTGGCCGCGGTGGGCCAGGACTTCGCGCCCTACCGCGCGCACCTGGAGAAATGCGGCATCCGGCTCGACCGCGTGCGCGTGTTCGACGACCAGTTCACCCCGCAGTGCTTCATCACCACCGACCTGGACAACAACCAGATCACCGCCTTCCACCCCGGCGCGATGTCCAGCGCGCACGACAACCACGTGCGCGACATCCCCGACATCGACATCGGCATCGTGGCCCCCGACGGCCGCGAGGCGATGCTGCAGCACGTGGACGAGTTCGCCGCGCGCGGCGTGCCCTTCATCTTCGATCCGGGCCAGGCGATGCCGCTGTTCAGCGGCGACGAGTTCCGCGCAATGATCGACAAGTCCACCTACGTGATCGTCAACGACTACGAGTCGCAGCTGCTGCAGACGCGCACCGGCTGGAACGCCGAGGAGATCGCCGGCCGCGTGAAGGCCTACGTGGTCACGCTGGGCCCGCGCGGCTCGCTGATCCACGCCGACGGCACCACGCACGAGATCCCGCCCGCGCACGAACGCCAGATCGTCGACCCCACCGGCTGCGGCGACGCGTACCGCGCCGGCCTGATCTTCGGCATCATGCGCGGCAAGGACTGGCCCACGGTGGGCCGCATGGCCTCGCTGATGGGCGCGCTCAAAGTCGAGCACCCCGGCACGCAGAACCAGCGCTTCGACTACGCGCAGTTCGCCGCCGCGTTCAAGGAGCAGTTCGGCTACGCGCTGGATTGATCGTATCGCCGTGTAGGAGCGCACCCTGTGCGCGATGGCTTCCGGCTTCGATCAAACACCAGAGCATTCGCGCACAGGGTGCGCTCCTACATCGGTTTTCAGCCCGGCGTGAACGCGCAGGCGGCCTGCACCGCCGCCTGCCAGCCGCGATACAGGCGCTCGCGTTCCGGCGCGGGCATGCGCGGCTCGAAGCGGCGTTCCACCTGCCACAGCTGCGCGAGCTGTTCGCGGCTCTCCCAGAAACCCAGCGCCAGACCGGCCAGATAGGCCGCGCCCAGCGCCGTGGTCTCCTGCACCCGCGGGCGCAGCAGCGGCACGTCCAGCAGGTCGCTCTGGAACTGCGCGATGAAGTCGTTGGCGATCGCGCCGCCGTCGCAACGCAGTTCCTTCAGCGGGATGCCCGCATCCGCTTCCATCGCCGCCAGCACGTCGCGCGACTGGTAGGCCATCGCCTCCAGCGCCGCGCGCACCAGATGTTCGCGGCGGGTGCCGCGGGTGAGGCCGAACATCGCGCCGCGCACCTCGCTGCGCCAGTACGGTGCGCCCAGCCCCACGAAGGCCGGCACCAGGTAGACGCCGTCGCTGGAGGCCACATTCTCGGCCAGCGCCTGCGAATCGGCCGCGGTTTCGAGCATGCGCAAGCCGTCGCGCAGCCACTGCACCACCGCGCCGGCCACGAAGATGCTGCCTTCCAGCGCGTACTCGACCTTGCCGCCGATGTCCCAGGCGATCGTGGTCAGCAGGCCGTGCCGCGACGGTACCGCCTGCGCGCCGGTGTGCATCAGCATGAAGCAGCCGGTGCCGTAGGTGTTCTTCGCCATGCCCGGCTCGAAGCAGGCCTGGCCGAACAGCGCTGCCTGCTGGTCGCCAGCGAGGCCGCCGATCGGCACCGCGGCGCCGAGGAAGCGTGCGGGATCGGTGTCGCCCAAGTGCTCGCTGCACGAGCGCAGCTCGGGCAGCATCGCACGCGGCACGCCGAACAGGCGCAGCAGTTCGTCGTCCCATTCGCGCCGGTGGATGTCGTACAGCAGGGTGCGCGCGGCATTGCTGGCATCGGTGACGTGCAGGCGGCCGCCGCTGAGGTTCCACACCAGCCAGCTCTCGATCGTGCCGAACAGCAGCTCGCCGCGCTCGGCGCGCGCCTGCGCGCCTTCGACATGGTCGAGGATCCAGCGGATCTTGCTGGCCGAGAAATACGCATCGATCAGCAGGCCGGTCTTCGCGCGCACCGTAGTCTCGCCGCCGTCCGCCCGCAGGCGTTCGCAGATCGCCATGCTCTGCCGCGACTGCCACACGATCGCGTGGTGCACCGGCTGCCCGCTGCGGCGGTCCCACACCACGGTGGTCTCGCGCTGGTTGGTGATGCCGATGCCGGCCAGCTCGGCCGGCTCGACCTGGCTGCGCGTGAGCAGCTCGGTCACCGTCACCAGTACGCTGGCGAGGATCTCGCGCGGATCGTGCTCCACCCAGCCGGGCTGCGGATAGATCTGCGCGAACTCGCGCTGCGCCATGCCCGCCACGCGGCCGGCCACGTCGACCAGCATCGCCCGCGTGCTGGTGGTGCCCTGGTCCAGCGCCAGGATGTATCGCTTCGCCACGGCGGACCTCGCGTATCGACAGCTGCGCGAAGATTAGCAACGAAGCGGGCGGCACGGCTCAAGTACCGTGCAAGCGGTCATGACTGGCGGTGACGCTCCGCCGGAGATTCCGTTCGCGCTGAGCGTAGCTTGCGGCAGCAAGCGCAGTCGAAGCGCCCGCGCCAATGCCCCTTCGACTTCCTCGCTCCCCAGAGCGTGGCCATCCATGGCCACTCCCCGCGTCGGCCCTGCGGGCCTACGCTCAGGGCGAACGGAGAGAGTTCCAACCGAGATTTGCGGGCCGACGGGAGCAGCTTCGACCGCGACAGAACCCGGCTTACCAGGTGCGCACGTCCACGATGCTGGCGGTGAAGCTGCTCATGTCCGGCTGGGCGCGGAACATGCGGCCCAGGTCGAAGTTCACCGTGTCGCCGGGGGCAATGTTGGAGGTGCCGGCCGGCCAGGCCTGCTTGCTCTGCACCACGTTGCCCGAGGCGTCCTTGATCTCGATGCGGATCTGCGCGGCCGACGCGGCGGTGCAGTGGTTGACCAGTTCGCCGCGCAGGCTGAGGCGGGCGCCGGCCGCAGCGGGCTTGAAATCCTTGATCGCGAAATCGGCAGGCGCGCAGGTGGCGTGGGCGGCCAGCGGGGCCAGCAACAGGACGGCGGCGGCAACGAGGGCTTTCATGGAATCTCCGGAAACGATGGGGAGGGAACCGCCGTACGGATGCAGGCGGATGCCACCGGTATCGACCGCACTGCCCGGAGCTTTAGCGCCTCGCCATCGCCGGCTCAAGTTTCCCGTCCCGTGGCCGATGCCCCGGATACGTGCGCAATCGCGCCCAAGTGGGAGACCGAAGCTCATGAAGACATTGCTAGTTTCCACGGTCCTGTTGCTGGCTCCGCTGGCCGCTCACGCCGCCTGCTCCGCGCAGGACTTCGCGATCCAGGATTTCAAGCCGGCGCTCAACAACACCGGCATATCGACGCGTATCGCCTTGCGTGGCGAACTGGCCAACCATTGCGCCAGCGCCGCCGCCGCGCAGATCCGCGTCGAGATCAAGGACGCCTCGGGCAAGGTGCTGGAGAGCAAGCAGGCCTGGCCGGCCGGCACCTCCAACATCGCCCCCGGCGACAAGGTCGACTTCGACCTGGGCCGCATGTTCCGCTTCCGGCCCGGCATGGAATCCTTCACGGCCAGCGTGGTCGACGTGCGCACCTGGTAAGCGGCCACCTCGGCACCAACGCGAAAGGCCCCCGCGGGGGCCTTTCGCGTTGGCGCATCCGATCCGCCGACGGGCGGCGCTTCCTCCGCCGGCCGGCCACGGCCAGGCCGGCAATCGATCGTCAGTGCAGCACGAACAGCTTGTCGAAGCCGGCCACACGCAAGGTGCTGCGCAGCTCGCCGGAAGCGTTGACGATGCGGATGTCGGCGCGGTCGGCGCCGGCGTGCTCGCGCAGCAGCAGCAGCATGCCCAGCGCCGAGCTGTCCATGCCGGCGACCTCGCCCAGGTCGATCACGTAGCTGCGCGCGGGCTTGCCGGCGCCGAGACAGGCGTCGTGGAAGTCGCGATGGATGCTGAAGTCGAAACGCTCGCCCAGCTGCAAGGTGAGGCAATCGAGTTCGGGGTCGTGGTGGACGATCATGGTGCCATCCTCAAAAGAGTTCGATTTCGCCGGCGTCCATCGAGTTCTGCAGCGCCGGGCCGCGCGAGCGCAGGCGCGCCTTCTCGCGCTGGATCGCCAGCCGGCTGCGCACGCGCTGCGAGCGCTCGGCCAGCGCATCGGCCTCCAGCGCAGTGCAGGCCAGCTCCTCGATGTCGCGGGTGCATTCGGTGGTGACGTCCTGCAGTTCGGTGAGCCGGGTGCGGGTCTGCGTGATCAGCTGGCGCAGGATGTCCTCGAACTGCAGCGAGCGCACGGTGGTGGAGACGTCGCTGCCGAGGCCGCGGCTGATCTCGACCACCTGGTCGGCCACCTTGCTGCTGCGCGCGTCGCTCTCGGTGACGTGGGCGGTCATCGCGTCGATGCCGCCCTTGGCCGACAGCGCCACGTTGAGGTCCTGCGAGGCCATCGCGCCGATCAGGCCGCGCAGCTGCTCCATCGCCGTGCGGGCGCGCTCGACGTGGCCGCCGATGCGCTCGTTGAGCTGGTTGGAGTTGCTCGCCAGGTTGCGGATCTCGCCGGCCACCACCGCGAAGCCGCGGCCGGATTCGCCCGCGCGCGCCGCCTCGATCGCGGCGTTCAGCGCCAAGAGGTTGGTCTCCTCCGCGATGGTGTTGACGTTGCGCAGCAGGCCGAACACCGCGTCCATCTCCTTCGCCATGCCGTCGATGCGGTAGACGATGCGCAGGCTCTCGCGCGACATCTGCACGATCATTCCCACGAAGTGCTCCAAGAGATCTCCGGTGCGCGCGGCGAAATCCTGCACGGAGACGCCGCCGTCCTGCACGTCGATGATCTGCTTGAGCAGCGACTGCTGCAGCGCGGTCTTGTTCGACAGCCCGTCGAAACCGCCGCCCAGTTCGGACACCGCGTCGCGCAGCAGGTCCAGGCCCTGGTGCAGCTCGCGGGTGGCGTGGCCCAGCTCGTCGACCAGCGCGCTGCGCACGTCTTCCAGCGCCTCGCGCACCGGCTCGCTGCTCGCGGGCGCGGCGACGACGGGTACGGCCGGCGGTTCGGCGCGCATCGCAAAAAACCAGGCCGCGGTCAGCGCCAGCACCAGCAGCGGCGCCAGCCAGGCCGGATGCCACAGCAGGCTCAGCAGCAGGGCGACGACGCTGGCGATCCAGCCGGCCAGCGGGCGTCGGAACAGGGAGGCGGGAGTGAATGACATGATCCGTTATCCGAGCGCGGGCGCCACCGGCGCCGGGGAATGGGTATGGCGGGCGAGCGCGAGCAGGCGCGCCGCAATGTGGTCGACCGGCAGCATCTCCGGCGCGGCGCCGAGCTTCCAGGCGGCGCCGGGCATGCCCCACACCACCGAGCTGGGCTCGTCCTGCACCAGGGTGGCGGCGCCGGCCTGGCGCAGTTCGAGCAGGCCGCGTGCGCCGTCGTCGCCCATGCCGGTGAGCAGCGCAGCGATGGTGGCGGCGCCGGCGCTGGCCGCCAGCGAGCGGAACAGCACGTCGACGCTGGGGCGGTGCCGGTTCACCGGCGGGCCGTCGTGCAGGCGGCAGACGTACTTCGCGCCGTCCCACATCACCAGCAGGTGGTGGCTGCCGGGCGCGATGTAGGCGTGGCCCGGCTGGATCGGCTGGCCGTCGCGCGCCTCGCACACGCGCATCGCCGAGCAGCGGTCCATGCGCGCGGCGAACGGCCCGCTGAAGGCGGCGGGGATGTGCTGGGTCACCAGGATCGGCGGCGCGTCCGGCGGCATCGCCTCCAGCACCACGCGCACCGCCTCCGTGCCGCCGGTGGAGGCGCCGATCGCGATGATCGGGCTGCCGCCGCGGCTGCCCGCGGTCTGCGAGCGCGGCAGCACCGCATCGGCGGAGAGCCGTGGCGCCACGTCCAGCTTGCGCACCGTGGTGCGCGCGCGCGGCTTCGCCCGCGCCGCCTGCTTCACCTTGGCGCAGATCTCCAGCGCGCTGTCGCCGAAGCTGGATGCGAGGTCGCTGCTCGGCTTGGCGAGGAAATCCACCGCGCCCAGCTCCAGCGCGCGCAGCGTCACGTCGGCCCCTTCCGTGGTCAGCGACGACACCATCACCACCGGCATCGGCCGCAGCCGCATCAGGTTCTCCAGGAAGGTGAGGCCGTCCATGCGCGGCATCTCGACGTCCAGCGT
>Ga0209455_1000152_pt1 | contig 125942 bp, 127 predicted proteins | sample AraplaCol_mCL_r2_FD_184275 | JGI IMG/M metagenome (GOLD analysis project Ga0209455, IMG submission 184275) | Arabidopsis root microbial communities from North Carolina, USA - plate scrape CL_Col_mCL_r2 (SPAdes) (version 2) | ecosystem: Host-associated > Plants > Roots > Endosphere | place...
CTCGTCAATCGATATCTAATTTTCGCACAACGGTTGCGTTCTCCCTCGCGTTGCCTTCGCCACCGCAAAGGCGGACAATGCGCCATCACAACAAGGGAGAGACATCATGATCGAATACGGTCATTTCATCGGCGGCAAGCGTGTCGCCGGCACCAGCGGCCGCAAGCAGGACGTCATGCAGCCGATGGACGGCTCCGTGCGCGGCACCGTGGCGCTGGCCTCGCAGGCGGAACTTCGCGCGGCGGTCGAGAACGCCAAGGCGGCGCAGCCGAAATGGGCCGCCACCAACCCGCAGCGCCGCGTGCGCGTCTTGATGAAATTCCTCGAACTGGTCGCCCGCGACTATGACGAACTGGCCGACATACTGGCGCGCGAGCACGGCAAGACCATCGCCGACGCCAAGGGCGATATCCAGCGCGGCCTCGAAGTGGTGGAAGTCTGCATCGGCGCGCCGCACATGATGAAGGGCGAATTCACCGATGGCGCCGGCCCCGGCATCGACGTCTATTCGATGCGCCAGCCGCTCGGCGTCGTCGCCGGCATCACGCCGTTCAACTTCCCGGCGATGATCCCGCTGTGGAAGATCGCCCCGGCGATCGCTTGCGGCAATGCCTTCATCCTGAAGCCGTCGGAGCGCGATCCGGGCGTGCCGATCCGCATCGCCGAACTCTTCCTCGAGGCCGGCCTGCCGGCTGGCATCCTCAACGTAGTCAACGGCGACAAGGAAGTCGTCGACGCCATCCTCGACGATCCCGACATCAAGGCCGTCGGCTTTGTCGGCTCGACGCCGATCGCCCATTACATCTATTCGCGCGGTACCGCGGCCGGCAAGCGCGTCCAGTGCTTCGGCGGCGCCAAGAACCACATGATCATCATGCCCGACGCCGACATGGACCAGACCGTCGACGCGCTGATCGGCGCCGGCTACGGCTCGGCCGGCGAGCGCTGCATGGCGATCTCGGTGGCCGTCCCGGTCGGCAACGACACCGCCAACCGGCTGATGGAAAAGCTGATCCCGCGCGTCGAGAGCCTGAAGGTCGGTCCGTCGACGGATTCGGCGGCCGATTTCGGCCCGCTGGTGACCGCGCAGGCGCTGGAGCGCGTGAAGGGTTACGTCGACACCGGCGTCAAGGAAGGCGCCAAACTGGTCGTCGATGGCCGCGGCTTCAAGATGCAGGGCTATGAGAACGGCTACTATATGGGCGGCTGCCTGTTCGACAACGTCACGGCGGACATGCGCATCTACAAGGAAGAGATCTTCGGACCGGTGCTCTCAGTGGTGCGTGCACCGACCTATGAGAGCGCGATCAAGCTCGCCAACGACCATGAAATGGGCAATGGCGTCGCCATCTTCACCCGCGACGGCGACGCCGCGCGTGACTTCGCAAGCCGTGTCCAGGTCGGCATGGTCGGCGTCAACGTGCCGATCCCGGTTCCGATCGCCTATTACACCTTCGGCGGCTGGAAGGCGTCGTCCTTCGGCGACCTCAACCAGCACGGCCCGGACGCCTTCCGCTTCTACACCAAGACCAAGACGGTGACCTCGCGCTGGCCGTCCGGCATCAAGGATGGCGCCGAGTTCGTCATTCCGACGATGAACTGACGTCTGACGGTTTTCTTGCTTACGCCTCCCCCTCGGCGGCGGCGCGCGGCTACATATCCGACATCGAAGGCCCGGGCTGCATTGTCCGGGCCTTTTTTCTTGCGGTCGCGGCGTTGTCAGCCAAATCGCTAATGTGATGGAACCAAGCGGCTGCCATACGTCTTACGCTGTATCCTGCAGCGCTTGCAGGCCAACCAACAGCGCCGGTAGCAGCCGGGGTTTCGCGTCTGGCGCAAGGAGGTGTCAGATGACACGACGTCTTGTGGCGACGATGATCTTGGCGTCGCTTGCGATATCAGCCGGTGCGGCGCAGGCGAATGCGGTTGGACAATGCGCACCGCGGGCCGATCTGATCAAGGCACTCGGCGAAAAGTTCCATGAGAGCGAAGCCGGGCGTGGCTTGATCAATTCCGGCGTGGTTCTCGAGGTCTTTGTTTCCGAACAAGGCAGCTGGACCGTTCTTGCCTCCGATACCGCGGGCCGGAGCTGCATCCTTTCCGTTGGTGAAGGCTGGGACAGTACAATGATGAAAGCCGCCTTGCCGGGTGCTTGAGCGGCCGGTGCGCTCCTCGGCAGGTCGCGCTGCTGCTTGCGCCGTGACGGGAGGCCTTTTGCGGCTGCTTGTTTTCGGATCTGGGCCTCACCATATCGATTCGAGGGAATGATAACTTTCCTGACGACAGACCGGAAACCAGAAGGAGTGACGTGATGAAGACGTCGAACCCGGCCTGGAGCGTCCCGGTGCATTGAGGCTGCCGCATGTGCCTCCCTTTGCCGGAACGCGAAGGCGAAGGAGGTGCCGGATGGCACACAAATTTTCGTTTCGATGGATCAGGATAGCCGCGACGGGCGCCGCGCTGGCGCTGTCGACGCTATCTGCGCAGGCGCAATTTGTCTGCGGCGGCCACAGCGACCTTGTCGCGGGACTGGCGCAGGCCTTTCAACAAAAGCAGATCGGCTACGGTGTGGTCGGCCAGGCCGCCATCGTCGAAGTCTATGTTTCGGCACGCGGGACCTGGTCCATGCTGGTGACCGACGTGCAGGGCCGAAGCTGCATTTTCGCGACCGGTGAGGGATGGGAAAATACCGCCATCGCCGCCGCGCAAGGAATCTGACCGCCCGATCAGCGGGTCGCGGCGACCTCGGCATGGCCGCGCAGCAGCGCCATCAGCCGCTTGGCATCCTTGGCGGCTCCCTCCTCGTCGCCGTCAAGGATCGAGCGGATCAGCGCGACGTGATGCTCGGCTGACTCGGCCAGGCCCGTGTCGGCCTTGTAACGGAACCAGAAGCGGCGGCTGTGGGTCTGCAGCGGCGCGGCCAGACGTGCGGCGAAGGGGTTGTCGGCGGCCATCGCCAGCGCCTCGTCGAGCGCCTTGTCGGCCTGGATGAAGGCAAGCACGTTGCCCGAGATGACCGCCTTCTGCATGGCGAGCGCCGCCTCGTGAAACAGGTCGGCGGCCTCGCGGGTGACGAAGCGGGCGGCCGAACGGGCCAGCACCACCTCGACACCACGCCGGGCGTCGAGCACGCGCAGCCAGTCGCCGGGATGCAGCGGCGCGATCGCGATGCCGGCGCGTGGCCTGACATCCAGCAGCCCTTCCCAGGCCAGCCGCTGGATCGCCTCGCGCACCGGCGTGCGGCCGAGGTCCAGCTTCTCGATGAGCGCCCCTTCGGTGACAAAGCTCGACGGCGCCAGTTCCAGCGTGACGATCATATGCTCGAGCACGCGGTAGGCCCTTGCCGCCGCCGGCTCGGACGTCATGGTTGCTTCCATGGATATCAAAGGCGATCTCCTGATATATTTTGAATATATCATAACGGATTCCGCATTGACAGCGGGTTTCTTAACAGATATACGGCTGATATATCAGATGGAGACACGACTATGTGGACCGGAGTTTTTCCCGCCGTCACGACCAAATTCACCGCTGACGACCGGCTCGACCATGCCGAAATGGAGCGCTGCTTCGGCCTGCAGATGGAGGCCGGTTGCGATGGCATCATCGTCTGCGGCTCACTCGGGGAAGGGCCGATGCTGTCGCCTGACGAGAAGATCGAGGTGCTGAAGACCGCACGGAAAGTCGCCGGCAAGAAGCCGGTGCTGCTGACGGTCAACGAGGCGGGCACCCGTGAGGCCGCCGCTATCGCCAGGCGCGCCGCCGGGGAAGGCGCCGATGGCCTGATGGTGGTGCCGAGCCCGATCTACCACACCAACGCGGAAGAGACCGTCGCGGCGCTGCGCGCCGTCGCCGAGGCCGGCGACCTGCCGGTGATGATCTACTCCAACCGGCTCGCCTATCGCGTCGACGTCACCGTCGACCAGATGGAGGAGCTGGCGTCGGACAAGCGCTTCGTCGCCATCAAGGAATCCTCCGACGACATCAGGCGTTCGACCGAGATCATCAACCGGCTTGGCGACCGCTACGACCTGTTCACCGGTGTCGACAATCTCGCCTTCGAGGCGCTGTCGGTCGGCGCCATCGGCTGGGTCGCCGGCCTGGTCACCGCCTTCCCGCGAGAGACCGTCGCCATCTACCAGCTGATGAAGCAGGGCCGCCGCGAGGAGGCGCTCGCCATCTACCGCTGGTTCCGGCCGCTGCTCGACCTCGACGTCTCGACCTATCTGGTACAGAACATCAAGCTTGCCGAAGTGCTGGCAATCGATACCAATGACCGCGTGCGCATGCCGCGCCAGCCGCTGTCGGGCGAGCGCCGCAAGGCGGTGGAGAAGATCATTCGGGATGCACTGGCGGCACGGCCGAAGCTGCCGTCGCTCCAGACGTCGCCTCTATCGGCGGACAGACTGGTGGCGGCCGAATAAGGGACAGCACCGACGTGCCAGGAAATTCCAAATCCCCGGAACAGGAGCAGCGCCCCGCCGCTGGGGCACCTTTTCTCCGGGAACGGGGAGAAGGGAAAGATATCGCCATCATCGGTGGCGGCATCATCGGCATCTGTGCCGCTGCCTTGCTTGTCGAGGCCGGGCGCAGCGTCACAATCTTCGACCGCACCGGCATCTGCGAGGAGACGAGTTCCGGCAATGCGGCGGCCTTCGCCTTCTCGGACGTGCTGCCGCTGGCGCACAAGGGCATGATCAAGAACCTGCCGAAATGGCTGGCTGATCCGCTCGGCCCGCTCAGCATTCCGCCGGCCTATCTGCCGAAGCTGCTGCCCTGGCTGATCCGCTTCTGGCGCGCCGGTGCGCCGGCGAAATACGAGGCCAGCCTCGCCGCCCAGGCCGGCATGATGAAGCTCGCCGAAGCGGAATGGATGGGTCTGCTCGATCGCTCCGGCACGCGGCCGATGCTGCGCGAGGATGGCTCGCTCGAACTCTACGAGAGCGAGGCCGAGTTTCGCGCCTCGCTGTCCGGCTGGGCCGCGCGCGAGCGTTTCGGCATCGGCTTTCGCCATGTCGAGGGCGAAGGCCTGGCGGATTTGCAGCCGGGCCTGTCCCCGCGCTTCATCAAGGGCACCTTCGTGCCGGGCTGGAAGACGGTCGCCGATCCGAAATTGCTCGGCAAGGCGGTGTGGGCTTATGCCGAGGCCAGGGGCGCCCGCTTTGTTAAGGCTGGGATCGACCGGGTCGCGGCGGACCAGGGTGGCGCGACGCTGATGCTGGCCGACGGGACGACCAGGCGGGCAAGGCACCTCATCATCGCCGCCGGCGCCTGGTCGCATCTCCTGGCGCGGCAGCTTGGCGACCGCATTCCGTTGGAGACCGAGCGCGGCTACAACACGACGCTGCCCAAAAGCGCCTTCGACGTAAAGCGGCAGCTGATCTTCTCCGGTCATGGCTTCGTCGTCACGCCGCTGGAGACAGGCCTGCGCGTCGGCGGCGCCGTCGAGCTCGGCGGCATCGAGCGGCCGCCCAATTTTGCCAGATCGAAAGCGCTCCTGCAGAAGGCGCAGAAATTCCTGCCCGGGCTCAATCCCTCGGGCGGGCGCGAATGGATGGGGTACAGGCCTTCGCTGCCGGACTCGGTGCCTGTCATCGGCAAGGCGTCGGGAAGCCGGCCTGTGGTCTATGCTTTCGGCCATGGCCATCTCGGCCTGACCCAGGCCGCGGCGACCGGACGGTTGATCCGGGAAATCATCCTGGGGCAGGTTGCGCCTGTCGATCTCGCCCCCTTCAGTCCACAACGGTTTTGAATTTTTCGAGGAGCGCCATGGCCAAGAAATCCTTCTTCTGCATCGACGGCCACACATGCGGCAATCCGGTGCGGCTGGTCGCCGGCGGCGGCCCGCTGCTCGAGGGCTCGACGATGATGGAACGGCGCGCGCATTTCCTTGCCGAGTATGACTGGATCCGCACCGGCCTGATGTTCGAGCCGCGCGGCCATGACGTGATGTCGGGTTCGATCCTCTATCCGCCGACGCGCGAGGATTGCGATATCGCCATCCTGTTCATCGAAACCTCAGGCTGCCTGCCGATGTGCGGCCACGGCACCATAGGCACGGTGACGATGGCCATCGAGCATGGGCTGATCAAGCCGAAGACGCCGGGCGTGCTGAGGCTCGATACGCCGGCCGGGCTGGTCATCGCCGAGTACAAACAGGTCGGCGAATATGTCGAGGAGGTGCGCATTACAAATGTGCCATCGTTCCTTTATGCCGAAGGGCTGACGGTCGAATGTCCCGGGCTTGGCGAGATCACCGTCGACGTCGCCTATGGCGGCAATTTCTACGCCATCGTCGAGCCGCAGGAGAACTACCGCGACATGGCGGATCATTCCGCCGGCGACCTGATCGCCTGGAGCCCGGTGGTGCGGCAGCGGCTCAACGAGAAGTATTCCTTCGTGCATCCGGAAAACCCCGGCATCAACCGCTTGTCGCACATGCTGTGGACCGGCAAGCCGACGGTGGAAGGGGCCGACGCCCGCAACGCCGTCTTCTACGGCGACAAGGCGATCGACCGCTCACCGTGCGGCACCGGCACCTCGGCGCGCATGGCGCAGCTCCATGCCAAGGGCAAGCTCAAGGCAGGCGACGCCTTCGTGCATGAATCGATCATCGGTTCGCTGTTCAAGGGCAAGGTCGAAAAGGAGGTTGCGGTGGCGGGCAAACCGGCGATCATTCCCTCGATCGGCGGCTGGGCGCGGATGACCGGACTGAACACGATCTTCATCGACGACCGCGATCCGTTCGCGCATGGTTTCGTGGTCAAGTGAGGAGAATCCTGACCCTGCGGAAAGGAGTGTGGCGAAAAGACGAACCCTGTCAGGAACGCAACGATTCTTCTTATCACCTAATTTTGACGGCGATTTCTTCGAAGCGGGGTGCAAGATACGGCCGAATCGTCAAAGACATTGCGTTATGCCAATGATAGGGTCCGCGATAGTCCAGGGATCGGGTGCAGAAAACGGGCGGTCGGAACGACGTGAATCGGAAACACGCGGGGCGGTCAAAAAAATCACGTTGCAATCCGGGCTCGAAACTTTACGACTAGGGGAAATACGAAAAGGAATGCGTCTGCATGGGCGACATTCCAGGGGAGCCATGTACACATGCAGTACTTTGTCCAGCAGCTTATCAACGGGCTGACGCTGGGATCGATCTATGGCCTGATCGCAATCGGCTACACGATGGTCTACGGCATCATCGGCATGATCAACTTCGCCCATGGCGACATTTTCATGGTGGGCGCCTTCACGGCGCTGATCGTCTTCCTCATCCTCGGCGCGCTGTTCTATTCGGTGCCCGTGGTCATCGCGCTGCTGGTCATGATGATCGTGGCGATGCTGCTGACCAGCCTCTACAACTGGACGATCGAGAAGGTGGCCTACCGGCCGCTGCGCGGTTCGTTCCGGCTGGCGCCGCTGATCACCGCCATCGGCATGTCGATCGCGCTGTCGAACTTCGTCCAGGTGACGCAAGGTCCGCGCAACAAGCCGATCCCCCCGATGGTCAGCCAGGTCTACAACATCAACGGCGTCAGCGTGTCGCTGAAGCAGATCATCATCGTCATCGTCACCGCGCTGCTCCTGGTGGTGTTCTGGTACCTGGTCAACAGGACCTCGCTTGGCCGGGCGCAACGCGCCTGCGAACAGGACCGCAAGATGGCCGCCCTTCTGGGCATCGACGTCGACCGCACCATCTCCATCACCTTCATCATGGGTGCCTCGCTTGCCGCCGTCGCCGGCACGCTGTTCCTGATGTACTATGGCGTGGTGGCTTTCTCCGACGGTTTTGTGCCGGGTGTGAAGGCATTCACCGCGGCGGTGCTTGGCGGCATCGGCTCGTTGCCGGGCGCCGTGCTTGGCGGGCTGCTGATCGGCTTCATCGAAAGCATGTGGTCGGCCTATTTCTCGATCGACTACAAGGACGTCGCGGCGTTCTCGATCCTGGCGATCGTGCTGATCTTCCTGCCTTCCGGCATATTGGGCCGGCCAGAAGTCGAAAAGGTCTGAGATCATGGCCGTGACCGTATCTCGTGAGAGCGACAGCGTCGCCACCCCCACCCAACGCGCGCTTAAGGAAGCGTTCTATGCCGGCGCCATCGCGCTTGGCCTGTTCGTGCTGTTCATCGGGCTGAAGACCGGTCAGAACATGTCCAATGAACTGGTCCTCACTCAGCGCTGGGGCTTGCTCGCCGCCGTGGTGATCGCCACGGCCGTCGGCCGTTTCCTCTATGTCGCCTATGGCCAGCCTTTCATGGCCAACCAAAAGATCGCCAACGTCGCCACCGGTCTGTTGCCGGCCAGCGTCGGGTCAAGGTTCTTCACGCTGCCGGCGTTCATCGTGGCTGTCGTCGCGGCGGTGCTGCTGTTCCTGTTCAACAGCTCCCTCGCCGGATGGGTGGGAGCAGAACCGGCCGGCTATCTGCAATTCCTGCGCGCCCTGGCGGTCATCTATCTGCTGGCTTGCGTGATCTACTACTTCCGCGCCTTCATCCATGCCAACTTCACCAAATTGGGCATCACGGCGCTGGTGCTGTACCCGATCCTCGTGGTCGCGGTGCTGTCGCTGAACGCCTGGTCAATTGCCGGAGGTCTGCAGGGCTCGCTGAAATGGGTCGACAATTTCGGCATCCAGATCCTGATCTATGTGATGCTGGCCTGGGGACTGAACATCGTCGTTGGCCTCGCCGGCCTGCTCGACCTCGGCTACGTCGCCTTTTATGCACTTGGCGCCTATGCCTATGCGCTTCTTGCCACGCAATACGGCCTGTCGTTCTGGATCCTGCTGCCGGCCGCGGGCTGCATGGCCGCCCTGTGGGGGGTCCTGCTCGGCTTCCCCGTACTGCGCCTGCGCGGCGATTACCTGGCGATCGTGACGCTCGCCTTCGGCGAGATCATCCGCCTGGTGCTGATCAACTGGCGCGAGGTCACCAACGGGTCGGCCGGTATCTCCGGCATTCCCAAGGTTTCCTTCTTCGGCCTGATGACCTTCAACGTGTCGGACCCCAACTACATTGCCAAGGTCCTGCACATTGCGACCTCTAGCGCCTACTACAAGATCTTCCTCTACTATCTGATCCTGGGCCTGTGCCTGCTTACCGCCTTCGTCACCATCAGGCTGCGCCGTCTGCCGGTCGGCCGCGCCTGGGAAGCCTTGCGTGAGGACGAGATCGCCTGCCGCTCGCTCGGCATCAACACCACCACCACCAAGCTGACCGCCTTCGCCACCGGCGCCATGTTCGGCGGCTTCGCCGGCTCGTTCTTCGCCGCACGGCAAGGCTTCGTCAGCCCGGAATCCTTCGTTTTCCTGGAATCGGCCATCATCCTTGCCATCGTCGTTCTCGGCGGCATGGGCTCGCTGGTCGGCATCGCGGTTGCCGCGATGGTTATGATCGGCGGCACCGAGGCGCTGCGTGAACTCGACTTCCTCAAGCAGATCTTCGGGCCGGACTTCACCCCTGAACTGTACCGCATGCTTCTGTTCGGCATGGCCATGGTCATCGTCATGCTGTGGAAGCCGCGCGGCTTCGTCGGCAGTCGTGAACCGACCGCCTTCCTCAAGGAGCGAAGGGCTGTCTCAAGCTCCTTCACCAAGGAGGGCCACGGCTGATGAATGCGACCACGCAAATGAACGACGCCATCCTGCAGGTCGACCATCTGTCGATGAAGTTCGGCGGCCTGGTCGCCATCGGCGACCTGTCCTTCACCGCCAGACGCGGCGAGATCACGGCGCTGATCGGGCCTAACGGCGCCGGCAAGACCACAGTGTTCAACTGCATCACCGGCTTCTACAAGCCGTCCGAAGGCATGATCACGCTCAACCGGGCCGACGGCTCGACCTATCTGCTGGAGCGGTTGCCCAACCATGAGATCCCGGCGCGCGCCAAGGTGGCGCGCACCTTCCAGAACATCCGGCTGTTCTCGGGCATGACGCTGCTGGAGAACCTTCTGGTTGCCCAGCACAACAAGCTGATGAAGGCATCGGGCTATACGGTGCTTGGCCTGTTCGGCTTCAGCGGTTACCGCAAGGCATCAGCCGAGTCGATGGAGCTGGCCAGGCATTGGCTGGAGAAGGCCGATCTCGTCGATCGCGCCGACGATCCGGCCGGCGACCTGCCCTATGGCGCGCAGCGGCGCCTCGAGATCGCGCGTGCCATGTGCACGGGTCCGGAGCTTCTGTGTCTCGACGAGCCCGCGGCCGGCCTCAACCCGAAGGAATCGGCGGCGCTCAACGATCTCTTGATGGACATCAAGCACAACACCGGCACCTCGATCCTGCTGATCGAGCACGACATGTCGGTGGTCATGCAGATTTCCGACCATGTCGTGGTGCTGGAATATGGCCGCAAGATCTCCGACGGCAATCCGCAGTCGGTGCGCACCGATCCGCGCGTCATCGCCGCCTATCTCGGCGTCGACGACGAGGAGGTCGAGACCGTGCTGACCGAGGTCGGCGATGAGGACGTCATCGAGCAGCTCGACATTGGGCCGGATGCCGCGCACGGCCCGGGAACATCGTCATCATACCTGGCCGGACCTGTGACCGACACCGTCGGACACAGCGACGGCGAGCGCGTCACGGTGTCGAAGGGCGCCTCAAAGGCGGCGCAGGTCGATGCAAGGGCCAATTCGCCAAGAAAGCCGTCCGAGCGGGCCACGGCCAAGCCGACCGGAAAATCCTCGACAGCCAAGCCGCGTGGGGGGCGTAAATAATGGCCGGGACAACGCTGCTCGATATCAAGGGCGTGGAGACCTACTACGGCAACATCCGGGCTTTGAACGGCGTCGACGTCACCGTCAAGGAAGGTGAGATCGTGGCGCTGATCGGCGCCAACGGTGCCGGCAAATCCACGCTGATGATGACCATTTTCGGCGCTCCGCGCGCCCGTACGGGCACCATCACCTTCGCCGGCACCGACATCACCCAGTTGCCGACGCACGAGATCGCGCGCATGCGCATCGCCCAGTCACCCGAAGGCCGGCGGATCTTCCCGCGCATGACGGTGATGGAAAACCTGCAGATGGGCGCCAGCCTCGACAACCTCAAGCACTATGACGAGGACGTCGAGAAGGTGTTCACGCTGTTCCCGCGGCTCAAGGAGCGCATCGCCCAGCGCGGCGGCACGCTGTCGGGCGGCGAGCAGCAGATGCTGTCCATCGGACGCGCGCTGATGGCGCGGCCGAAGCTGCTTCTGCTCGACGAGCCGTCGCTGGGCCTGGCGCCGCTGATCGTCAAGCAGATCTTCGACGCCATCCGCGAGCTGAACCGCACGCAAGGGCTGACCGTGTTCCTGGTCGAGCAGAACGCGTTCGGCGCGCTGAAGCTCGCCACGCGCGGCTACGTCATGGTCAACGGCAATGTGACGATGAGCGGCACCGGCAAGGAACTGCTCGCCAATCCGGAAGTGCGCGCCGCCTATCTCGAAGGCGGACATCACTGAGTTTGGAGCGGAACGTGCATCCAGTATTCCGCTCCAACTTGTTCGTTTGTCGCGTGATCCTTGTCCGAAGAGTCCGCAGCTTTTCGGGATCATGCTAGGGAGACTTCATCATGCAGGGCATTCTCTATGAGGAACCCTCGATCTGGCAGTTCTTCTTCGTCACCTGCCTGCTCGGCGGCTGGGCGGCCTGGATGACCGGCAAGGCCAGCGCCCAGACATGGCGCTCCTTCATCCAGCTTTTTGCCTATCTGCTGGGTCTCGGCATCGGCATCCGCTTCATCCATCACGCGCTGTTCGACGGCACGATGTTCTCGCTGCACTACTATATCGTCGACACCATCGTGCTGATGATATTGGGCTTCGTCGGCTATCAATACACACGAACAAACCAGATGGTCACACAGTATAATTGGCTCTACGAAAGAGCTTCAATCTTGAGCTGGAAACCGAAAGGTTGACGTTCATCATTAACGCCGCGTCAGGGATGAATCGGCGTGACAAGTGCCTGAAAATCGGCAAACTATGCTTTCTGCGATAAGGGTGGGCATCGCATGAAAGCTTCATCCACGCCCACTCCGTTAATGGGAGCGTTTAAATGAAAAAGTCACTTTTGTCCGCCGTCGCCCTGACCGCGCTGGTCGCGTTCGGCGGCAACGCGTGGGCTGATGTAGTATTCGGCGTTGCCGGTCCGATCACCGGTCCGAACGCGGCCTTCGGCGCACAGCTGCAGAAGGGCGCAGAGGCGGCGGTCGCCGCGATCAATGCCAAGGGCGGCATCAATGGCGAGCAGATCAAGCTCGAAGTCGGCGACGACGTCTCCGATCCGAAGCAGGGCATCTCGGTCGCCAACAAGTTCGTCGGCGACGGCGTCAAGTTCGTGATCGGCCACTTCAACTCGGGCGTCTCGATCCCGGCCTCGGAAGTCTACGCCGAAAACAACATCGTCGAAATCACGCCGGCCGCGACCAACCCGAAGTTCACCGAGCGCGGCCTGTGGAACGTGTTCCGCACCTGCGGACGCGACGATCAGCAGGGCAGCATCGCCGGCGCCTACATCGCCGCGAACTTCAAGGATGCCAAGGTCGCCGTCGTGCACGACAAGACCCCTTATGGCCAGGGCCTCGCCGATGAAACCAAGAAGGCGATGAACGCTGCCGGCGTCAAGGAAGTGATGTATGAAGGTGTCAATGTCGGCGACAAGGACTTCTCGGCGCTCATCGCCAAGATGAAGGAAGCCGGCGTCACCCTGATCTACTGGGGCGGCCTGCATACCGAAGCCGGCCTGATCATCCGCCAGTCGGCGGACCAGGGCCTCAAGGCGCCGATGATGTCGGGTGACGGCATCGTGACGGACGAACTCGCCGCGATCGCTGGCGACGCCGTCGCTGGCACGCTCAACACCTTCGGACCCGATCCGCGCCTGATCCCGGCCAACAAGGAACTCGTCGAGAAGTTCCGTGCGCAGGGCTTCGAGCCGGAAGCCTACACGCTCTACGCCTACGCCGCCGTGCAGGTGGTCGCCGAGGCGGCCGCCGCCGCCAAGACCAACGACCCGCAGGCCGTTGCCAAGGCGATGCATGAAAGCGGCCCGTTCCCGACCGTTCTGGGCGATCTCGCCTATGACGCCAAGGGCGACCCGAAGCTGCCGGGCTACATCATGTACGAGTGGAAGAAGAAGGACGACGGCAAGTATTCCTGGTTCCCGAAATAAGCTGCTCCAGCAGGCCTGAATCCAAGATGCCCGGCGCAACGCGCCGGGCATTTTCTTTTGGCGCGTCCGGTCGCCGATGACCCTCTTTGTCGGCTCCGCTCAGCCTGGAGAGATCGCATCCAGGATCGAAATTGTCGCCATTGTTCCGTCCGTTGGGGTCAAGGCATGCGAGTGTTGGCCGGATAATTGATTTAAATCGGTTTAAACCGGCGCTGATTTTGTTTGCACTGCAGCATTTTCACGCTAATCATTGCACCGATTTCCCGTCCCTTCCGCTGCTGGAGCCCAGTCCTTGGCCATCACGAAGATCCTCGTCGCCAACCGGTCAGAAATCGCCATCCGCGTCTTTCGCGCGGCCAACGAGCTGGGCCTTAAAACCGTGGCGATCTGGGCCGAGGAGGACAAATATTCGCTGCACCGCTTCAAGGCCGACGAAAGCTACCAGGTCGGGCGCGGTCCGCATCTGGCCAAGGATATGGGGCCGATCGAGAGCTATCTGTCGATCGAGGAGGTCATCCGCGTCGCCAGGCTTTCGGGCGCCGATGCCATCCACCCGGGCTACGGGCTCCTATCCGAAAGCCCTGAATTCGCCGAAGCCTGCGCGCAAGCCGGCATCACCTTCATCGGGCCGAAGCCGGACACGATGCGACGCCTCGGCAACAAGGTCGCGGCGCGCAATCTCGCCATCGAGGTCGGCGTGCCTGTCATTCCCGCCACCGATCCGTTGCCGGACGATATGGAAGCGGTCAAGAAACTGGCCAAGGAGATCGGCTATCCGGTGATGCTGAAGGCCTCCTGGGGCGGCGGTGGGCGCGGCATGCGCGCCATCCGTTCCGAGGCCGATCTCACCCGTGAGGTCACGGAAGGCAAGCGTGAGGCGAAGGCCGCCTTCGGCAAGGACGAGGTCTACCTCGAAAAGCTGATCGAGCGGGCGCGCCACGTCGAGGTGCAGGTGCTTGGCGACACGCATGGCAATGTCGTGCACCTGTTCGAGCGCGACTGCTCGATCCAGCGCCGCAACCAGAAGGTCGTCGAGCGGGCGCCCGCGCCCTATCTCGAAATGTCGCAGCGCGAGGAGCTCTGCGGCCACGCGCTGAAGATCGCGCGCGAGACCAGCTATATCGGCGCCGGCACGGTCGAGTTCCTGCAGGACGCCGATACCGGAAAATTCTATTTCATCGAGGTCAACCCGCGCATCCAGGTCGAGCATACCGTCACCGAACAGGTGACCGGCATCGACATCGTCAAGGCGCAGATCCACATCCTCGACGGCTTCGCCATCGGCACACCGCAATCGGGCGTGCCGGCGCAGAAGGACATCAGGCTGAACGGCCATGCCTTGCAGTGCCGCATCACCACCGAGGATCCCGAGCACAATTTCATTCCGGATTATGGCCGTATCACCGCCTATCGCGGCGCCACCGGCTTCGGCATCCGGCTGGATGGCGGCACCGCCTATTCCGGCGCGGTCATCACCCGCTTCTACGATCCGCTGCTGGAGAAGGTGACGGCTTGGGCGCCGACGCCGGCCGAGACGATTGCCCGCATGAACCGGGCGCTGCGCGAATTCCGCATCCGCGGCGTCGCCACCAACCTCACCTTCCTCGAAGCGATCATCAACCACCCGAGCTTCGCCGACAATTCCTATACGACCAAGTTCATCGACACGACGCCGGAGCTGTTCCAGCAGGTCAAGCGGCAGGACCGCGCCACCAAGCTGCTCAACTACCTGGCCGATGTCAGCGTCAACGGCCACCCCGAGACGCGCGGCCGGCCGATGCCGAAGGCTGATGCGGCCGCACCGGTCGTGCCCTATCTCAACGGCAACGTGCCCGGCGGCAGCAAGCAGAAGCTGGACGTGCTCGGTCCGGAGAAGTTCGCCGGCTGGATGCGCGAGCAGAAGGAAGTGCTGGTCACCGACACGACGATGCGCGACGGCCACCAGTCGCTGCTGGCGACCCGTATGCGCACGCACGACATTGCCAATATTGCCGGCACCTATGCGCGCGCCCTGCCGCAGCTTCTGTCGCTCGAATGCTGGGGCGGCGCGACCTTCGACGTCGCCATGCGCTTCCTCACCGAAGATCCGTGGGAGCGGCTGTCGCTGGTGCGCGAGGCGGCGCCCAACCTGTTGCTGCAGATGCTGCTGCGCGGTGCCAACGGCGTCGGCTACACCAACTATCCCGACAATGTCGTGCAGCATTTCGTCAAGCAGGCGGCCGCCGGCGGCATCGACCTGTTCCGCGTCTTCGACTGCCTGAACTGGGTCGAGAACATGCGCGTCGCCATGGACGCGGTCGGCGCCGAGGGCAAGCTGATCGAAGCGGCGATGTGCTACACCGGCGACATTCTCGATCCGGCGCGGGCCAAGTACGATCTGAAATACTATGTCGGCCTGGCCAGAGAATTGCAGGCCGCCGGCGCCCACATCATCGCCGTCAAGGACATGGCGGGCCTGTTGAAGCCGGCCGCCGCCCGCGTGCTGTTCAAGGCGCTGCGCGAGGCGACCGACCTGCCGATCCATTTCCACACCCACGACACGTCTGGCCTGTCGGCGGCGACCGTGCTGGCGGCGGTGGAAAGCGGCGTCGACGCCATCGACGCGGCGATGGATGCCTTCTCCGGCAACACGTCGCAGCCTTGCCTGGGCTCGATCGTCGAGGCGCTGAAGGGCACCGAGCGCGACCCCGGCCTCGACCCGCAATGGATCCGCAAGATCTCGTTCTACTGGGAAGCGGTGCGCAACCAGTACGCCGCCTTCGAAAGCGACCTCAAGGGGCCGGCCTCGGAAGTCTATCTGCACGAAATGCCGGGCGGACAGTTCACCAACCTCAAGGAACAGGCGCGTTCGCTCGGGCTGGAGACGCGCTGGCACGAGGTGGCGCAGACCTATCACGACGTCAATCTGATGTTCGGCGACATCGTCAAGGTGACGCCGTCGTCCAAGGTCGTCGGCGACATGGCGCTGATGATGGTCAGCCAGGACCTGACCGTCGCGGATGTCGAGAACCCTGCCAGGGATATCGCCTTCCCGGACTCGGTCGTCTCGATGCTGCGTGGCGATCTCGGCCAGTCGCCCGGCGGTTGGCCGGCGGCGCTGCAGAAGAAGGCGCTGAAAGGCGACAAGCCGATCACGGCGCGGCCCGGCTCGCTGCTAAAGCCTGCCGATCTCAAGGCCAGCCGCAAGGAGATCGAAGAGAAGCTCGAGCGCAAGCTCTCGGAATACGAATTCGCCTCGTGGCTGATGTATCCGAAGGTGTTCACCGACTTCGCCAGCGCGCAGGAGACCTACGGCCCGGTCAGCGTTCTGCCGACGCCGACCTATTTCTACGGCATGAAGTCGGAAGACGAGATCTTCATCGACATCGAGAAGGGCAAGACGCTGGTCGTGCGGTGCCTCGCCATTGGCGATGTCGACGACAAGGGCATGGTCACCGTGTTCTTCGAGCTCAACGGCCAGCCGCGGCGCGTCAAGGTGCCGGACCGGGCGCATGGCGCCTCAGCCGCCAAGGCGCGCCGCAAGGCCGAGCCAGGCAACGAGGCGCATGTCGGCGCGCCGATGCCGGGCGTGGTTTCCGCGCTGGCGGTCGCCACCGGCCAGGCGGTGAAGGCCGGCGACGTGCTGCTGTCGATCGAAGCCATGAAGATGGAAACGGCGCTGCACGCCGAGCGTGACGGCACCGTCGCCGAGGTGCTGGTCAAGGCCGGCGACCAGATCGATGCCAAGGATCTGCTGATCGCCTTCGCCTGAGAGCCGGCAAGGAGCGGGCAGGTTGTCGGCTTCTGTCGGCAGCCCTCATGCCTTGTTCGATAACAGCTTGACCCGCCGCTGCCGGTCGGGCATCGAACCGGCTCAAATTTGCCGCCGTCTTTCGCCGAGTCGCGGCGCCCAACCAATTTTGGAGAAAAACATGGCCGACGATATCACCGAGACCAGCCAGACTGTTGCCGCCGGCCAGCTGCGTGCCCTCATCGAACGGATCGAGCGGCTCGAGGAAGAAAAGAAGACGATCGCCGACGACATCAAGGAAGTGTTCGCCGAGGCCAAGGGCACGGGGTTCGACACCAAGGCGATACGCACCATCATCCGGCTGCGCAAGAAGGACCAGGCCGAGCGCCAGGAAGAGGACGCCATCCTCGATCTGTACATGGCCGCGCTCGGCATGGTGTGAGGCGCGTGGCCGGAAACCGGCCATGAATGGTTTGACTTCGGTGGCCGCCGCGCCTCGGCCAGCGATGCCGGTGGTGCCACACGAGCAGGCCGGGCGGCTCAGGATGGCGAAATCGATCCCGGCCGCCGCGTGAAGCCGAGGCCCGTCGATTTCGGATCGGCGTATCAAGGGCTGGAGCGCATCCAAATGTGGACCGCTGCTTAAAGCGCATGGAGCGAATCCGAAGGATCGCGACGCGCTTTAGGTTTTTGATTTCACGCATGTCTCAGTGGTCCCCTGCCACAGAGTTTTCCCACCCACCCGAGAACACCAGGACCATTGGCCTCGCGGACTGTGAGCAGGTCTTGAAAGTTGTGCGCGGATACGTTCTTCGCGCCGGCGCTGTGCTCCGCTACAACGGCGTCGAGGGATGCTCGTCACAAAAGACTGGTCGTTCAACACACGGGGTTTAAATCCAAGCGAACCGTCTTGGGCGGCGTCTCATCACCGACAGCGATGCCCACGCTTACGCAGGACTTATCGATGAACGAGACCGTTGTTGAAATCCGAAGATATTCCGGGGAGGTCGAGAGGCACCAGCATGACTATCCCCAAGTGGTCCTGCCCGTTTCCGGAGCACTCGAAATCGATCTGGGGCACCGTTCAGGACGGGTTTCGGGCAGCACTGGCGCTTTTGTTTCCGCCGGTTGCCAGCACGCGTTCTACGCCAAACAAACGGACTCTTTCGTTGTCCTCGACCTGCCGTCCCGCCTCGGCATCCGGGAGCCGGATGAAGACATGCCCGCATTTTTTGCGATCGGCCGGGAGGTTCACGGCCTGATCGACTACATGGCGGTGCTGGCGGCATCGCAGGAGCTTTCCGCCTCGATTCGACACGCCTGGTCCACATTGCTGCTGGATCGCATCGCTCCTGCCAGGGGTCGTCCGGATCGCGCAGAGCTTGCTGTCAGAAGAGCCACGGCGTTCATGGAAAGAAAGCTTGCCGACCCAATCCGCATTGCCGATATCGCAGAAGCGGCGGGGATGAGCCCAACCCGTCTGCATGAAGCCTTCACCAGACGGCGCGCGACCACTCCGCACGCGCATTTGGTTGCGATGCGCCTCGATGCGGCTGAACGGATGCTTGCCGATCCGCGCCTTTCCATCGCGGATATCGCGATTTTCAGTGGTCACTCTGACCAGAGCGCCTTGACGCGCGCAATGCGGCGGGAGCGAAACTCGACCCCGGCCGAAGTTCGCCGAAATCTGCTCGGAAGAACGGGAGGAAAAGCCTAAAATCTGGAAGGTTTTGCCGAGATATCGGCCTCGCGCGGCGCTACGGATGCGAAAATTTCGCGTGTATGAGGATCACCGATATGGATTTGACTCGTTTCAAAGCGCTGACATTCGATGTCTACGGCACGCTGATCGACTGGGAAACCGGCATCTGGAACGCGCTTCAGCCGCTTTTGAGCATGGCAAATCGCGAAATCAGCCGAGACGAAGCGTTGGAAACCTATGGGGAAATAGAGACGCGGCAGGAAGCCGAGACTCCTTCCTTGCACTACAGGACACTGCTGGCGGCAGTGCACGCAAGGCTCGCTCGACATTGGGGGATCACCGCACAGGCTGATCTGCATGAACGCTTCGGCACTTCGGTGCCCGATTGGCCCGCCTTTCCCGATTCCAGGGAGGCGCTGGCCTATCTGAAACAGCACTTCCGTTTGGTCGTGTTGTCCAATGTCGACGGCCAGAGTTTCGCGGCTTCAAACCGCAAGCTCGGTGTCAGCTTCGATGCCGTTTACACGGCGGAAGACATAGGCAGCTACAAGCCGGATCTGGGCAACTTTCGTTTCCTGTTCGGCAGGCTGAAGCAGGATCTGGGCATTCAGCAGGACGAAGTCCTTCATGTGGCTCAGAGCCTGTTTCATGATCATGCGCCGGCAGAGAGCATCGGGCTCGCCAGCGTTTGGATTGACCGCAGGTTTGGGATGGAGGGGCCAGGTGCAACGAAGCGTCCTCTTGCCCAGCCGAAGGTCGGGGGGCATTTTCCAACCTTGGCGAAATTTGCCGCCATGCATCGCGCAGCGAATGAGAAGCATTGATCCCGTTCGCCAGATACAGGCGACGAGATCCGACGGTCCGAGCCGTCCCCGGGCGAGACCAATGCGGCGTCTGCCGCATTGGCCGTCTGGTGGCGTTTGCTGCGCTTGCGTTGCGCACGGACCCAAATGTCCGCTAGGCTGCGGTTCTCAAAACGCCATCATATGACTCGCCAGAACGAATTTCGAAACAGTCTCGGGCAGCGGGGCAGCCGGCCATGAACGAATTCGACTTCGGTGGCCGCCGTGCCTCGGAGTTCCGCCATCGCGGCTTCTGGGCGCTGTTCGCCGAGCGGCATCCGCAAGAAAGAGCCACGCTTGCAAGGCGGGGGCCGTGGTTCTGGCAGCGCGGGCTGCCGGATTTCGCTTTGGTGCTTTCGATGTATGTCGCGCCGGCGCAGAACCAAGTCGGCGTCTTCCTCGGGCGCAACGAAAAGTTCGGCGCCACGGAGTCCTGGTCGCGGCTGAAGCCGTTCCAGCCGGCGATCGAGGCCAAGCTAAAGCTCAAGCCCGAACAGAGTTGCCAGGGTCTCGGCATCAACTCGGTGTGGCGGGTCAACTGCTACGCCGAGGACAACTGGCCGGCCATGACCGACTGGCTGGTGAGGGAATGCACACGCTTCGAAGCGGCCGTGACCGACGTTCTGGGGCAGGGGTGACGCGTCGGCGATGGCGGATTTTTTTCGTACGCGCTGGAGGGGTGAGGCGCCGCTCGGCCGGCTGTTCTGGCGCGACATGCTGCTCGTCGGGACGATCTTGAGCATTGCCTCTTCGGCGCTGGCGTTGATCCTGCTTGGATTGAAGCTGCCGCTCTGGCTGGTGCTGGCGGTGCATTTCCTCCCCGTTCCCTACAACATCTTCCTCACCATCGCCGTCTGGCGGACGGCGGAGAAGGACGGTGGCTTGAAGGCGCAGCTGATGATGCTGGGTTCGGCGCTCTGGCTGATCGCGACGGTCGTGGTCTGAGCGGGCGGCAGTACGAAAAAGGGCGGCCGAAGCCGCCCTTTGCCGAAAGCCACGCAATGCCCTTCAGGCCGCCGGCTCGAATGTCAGCGCCACGCCGTTGATGCAGTAGCGCAGGCCGGTCGGCGGCGGGCCGTCCTCGAAGACGTGGCCGAGATGGCTGCCGCAGCGCGAACAATGGCACTCGGTGCGGACCATGCCGTAGCTGCGGTCGACGGTGGTCTCGATCGAGCCGGGCACCGGGTCGTTGAAGCTCGGCCAGCCGGTGCCGCTCTCGAACTTCAGCTTGGATTCGAACAGCGGCTGGTCGCAGCCGACGCAGGAAAATGTGCCGGCGCGCTTCTCGTAGAGCAGAGCGCAGCTGCCCGGCCGCTCGGTGCCGTGGTTGCGCATGACCGCATATTGCTCCGGCGTCAGCCGGGCGCGCCATTCGGCATCGGTGCGGGTGACGGGGTAGGTGTGGGTGTCCATTTGATCTCCTCAGCCTTGGCGGCTCGTTCTTCGTTGCAACCTCATATTCGCAACAAATAGGCATTTGTTACAAGGTTTGCCCGCATTCCCGCTCGCCACCATCATCCTATCGCCGCGAGATAGCGTGCGACAGAGGTGGCCAGGGCCGTTTTGCCACCACCAATGATGTTCAGGTCCCACCAGGCGCCGCGGATATCGTCGAAGTCGAACGGTTCAAGTGCCGCCGCGATGCGGCGCACGGCCGTCGCGTTGAGCGGTATCTGGTTGGGATAGCTGTACATGAAGCTGACATGGCGGCGGGTCGGCGTCACCTGCACGGTGTCGCCGGTCAGCAGGGCGTTGCCGCCCTCGCGCTGCCAGTGCAGTACCTGGCTGCCGGCAAAATGGCCGCCGCAGCGGACGAGCGTCAGCGACGGATTCATGGCCAGCGTCTCGCCTTGCCAGCTGACGATCGAGGGATGGGGCCGCATGATCCATTGGCGGTCGTCGGCATGGAGATAGATCGGCACGCCGCCGAAGGCCTCGCTCCAACGGGCCATCGCCGAGTAGAAATGGCAGTGCGAGATGGCGATGGCGGCCAGGCCGCCGCGGCGGTTGATCTCGGCCACCGCCTCGTCGCTCACCATCGAGACGCAGTCCCACAGCACATTGCCATGCGGCGTCTGCACCAGCTGCGCCCGCTGGCCGATGGCGAAGCGCGGCTCGATGCCGAAGCCGAGCACGCCGGCATCGTCCTTCATCACCAGCCTATGCCCGGCGGCAAGCTCCTGCGGCGTAACCCAGGCCTGGCCTTCCCAGCGCACAAACTGCCGCTCGTCCTCGCAGACCGGGCAGTGTCGCGGCGGCGTCTCCGTCGCCGCGAACTGGACGCCGCATTGCAGGCAGAGGAAACAGGTCATCGGATCCCCGTCGGTCTTTCAGTGTTTTCTGGAAAGCTGCTTCGTCGCGCTTTCGAGTCCGGCCAACGTCAGCGGAAACATGCGGCCGCCGAAGATGTCGCGGATCATGGCGATCGAATGAGTGTAACCCCAGTTCTTTTCGCTCTCGGGGTTCAGCCATACCGCATTCGGCCATTGCTGCAGCAGGCGGCCGAGCCAGACGGTGCCGGCCTCCGGGTTCCAGTGCTCGACCGAGCCGCCGGGGTGGGCGATCTCATAAGGGCTCATCGAGGCGTCGCCGACGACAATCACCTTGTAGTCCGGGCCGTATTTGTGGAGGAGGTCCGATGTCGGAATCACCTCCGCATGGCGGCGGCGATTGTCCTTCCAGACACCCTCGTAGAGGCAGTTGTGGAAGTAAAAATATTCGAGCTGGCGGAATTCGGCGCGGGCGGCCGAAAACAGCTCCTCGACGCTCTTGATGTGGTCGTCCATCGAGCCGCCGACATCGAAGAACATCAAAAGCTTCACCGCGTTGCGCCGCTCGGGCCGCGTCCGCACGTCGAGATAGCCATGTTCGGCGGTGGCGTGGATGGTGCCGGGCAAGTCGAATTCCTCCTCGGCGCCCTCGCGCACCCAGCGGCGCAGCCGTTTCAGGGCGATCTTGATGTTGCGGGTGCCAAGCTCTACGGCATCGTCGAAGTTTTTGAACTCACGCTTGTCCCAGACCTTCACGGCGCGCCGGTTGCGGCTTTCGTGCTGGCCGATGCGCACGCCTTCGGGATTGTAGCCATAGGCGCCGAAGGGCGAGGTGCCGCCAGTGCCGATCCATTTCGAACCGCCCTGGTGGCGGCTCTTTTGCTCCTCGAGCCTTTGCTTCAAGGTCTCCATCAGCTTCTCGAAACCACCGAGCGCCTCGACCAGCTTTTTCTCCTCGTCGGTCAGATGCTTTTCGGCAAGCCGGCGCAGCCATTCCTCGGGAATATTGGCGACATCGACCGCATCCGGTCCGCCCAGCGCCTCGATGCCCTTGAAGACATGCGCGAAGACCTGATCGAAGCGGTCGATATAGCGCTCGTCCTTCACCAAAGCGGCGCGGGCGAGGTAATAAAAACCCTCGACGTCATAGTCGACCAGCCCGGCCTCCAGCCCTTCCAGCAGCGACAGATATTCCCTGAGCGAAACGGGAACACGCGCGGCCTTCAATTCGAGGAAGAAGGGGATGAACATTGTCGGTTATCTATGGCCCTCGATCTTCTCTCGAGCGGCGCTTGCAATGAAGGCGGAACGTGTCAAACCACGCCGGCCGGCTTCCTCGTCGATCGCCGCCAGGAGACCGGCGTCGAGCGATAGATTGGCCCGGACGGGGCGGCCGGAGTCGATCAGCACCGGTATCATCACGGCGGATTCACCTGAGGCGCTGTCGATTTCACCCTGTTTGAGCAGCTCGGCAACTGTACTGGATCCTGGCAGAGGCAGATGTTTTGCCAGACGCGCTTCGGCCCATTCGCGCACGGCGGACGTCGCATCGGCAATGGCCTCTTCGGGGCTCGCGCCGCCACCATGGCAGCCGGGAAGATCCGGTACCCGCACCCCCCAGACATCCTTCGCGCCGTCTAGAATTCCGACATAATGCGTCATGCGGTCAATCCTCAAATCCATCCCGCCAGTCGGGCGATCGACCGGGCGACACCGGGAGATTGTTCACGATGCCGAGGCACGATGATTATCACCTCGGGCCGGTCCGAATGCTCATACTTGTCGTGCTTGCCGCCGCCGACACTTAGCCAACCCTCGCGCAAAAGCCTCGTGACGATCTTGCGCGTATTGGTCTCGATCAGTGGCATCCACACTCCTGATCGTGCGCAATATATTGCGCAAAATCGGCTATTTCAATCGTCAACTTTCTTCACAGCAGATCATATTCGATGAAGCCCGTGCGGCGAGCGACATGGTCGTAGAGCTTGCGCGCGGTGGTGTTGGTCTCGTGCGTCATCCAGTAGACGTTCTTGACGCCGATCTTTGCCGCCTCCTGCTTCACGGCATTGATCAGCGCCGCACCGATGCCCTTGCCGCGCACGTCCGGGTCGGCGAACAGGTCCTGCAGGTAGCAGTTGTTTTTCTCGGACCAGCCTGAACGGTGGTAGAGATAGTGGGTGAGGCCGACCGCCTTGCCGTCGAGCGTGGCGATGAAACCCTTCGGCTCGAACTCACCCGCCGTAAACAGCCGCTTCCAGGTGACGGCGTAGACTTCTTCCGGCAGCTTGGTCTCGTAGAAGGTCAGATAGTCGGTCCACAGACGCTTCCAGTCGGCGTGGTCGGACTGCGCGAGCGGGCGGACAATAATCTCAGACATTTTATCTCCTGCGAAAGGTTGCGGCCGAAGCTGTCGTCCTGTCCGGCTGGCGGCAACGGTCCACAGAAGGGGAAAGCGCTATTGCTGCCTGCCTATTGCTGCCTTCTGGCCATGAAGGCCAGCCGCTCGAAGAGATGCACGTCCTGTTCGTTCTTCAGCAGGGCGCCATGCAGCTTGGGCAATGCGTTCTTCGGGTCGGCGCGCAAATCCTCCGGCGCGATGTCGTCGGCGACCAGCAGGCGGATCCAGTCGAGCGCCTCGGAGGTCGACGGCTTCTTCTTCAGGCCCGGGACCTCGCGGATCTCGTAGAACTGGGTGAGCGCTGCCCGCACCAAATTCTGTTTGATGCCGGGATAATGGACGTCGACGATCCTGTGCAGCGTGTCGACGTCGGGAAAGCGGATATAGTGGAAGAAGCAGCGACGCAGGAAGGCGTCCGGCAGTTCCTTCTCGTTGTTGGAGGTGATGATGACGATCGGCCTGATGGCAGCGCGGATGGTCTCGCCGGTCTCGTAGACGAAGAACTCCATCCGATCGAGTTCCTGCAGCAGGTCGTTGGGGAACTCGATGTCGGCCTTGTCGATCTCGTCGATGAGGAGCACGACCTTCTTGCCCGCCGCGAACGCCTCCCACAGCTTGCCCCGCCTGATGTAGTTCTTGATGTCATTGAACCTGGCATCGCCGAGCTGGCTGTCGCGCAGCCGCGACACCGCGTCATACTCGTAAAGGCCCTGCTGCGCCCGCGTCGTCGACTTGACGTGCCATTCGATGAGATCGAGGCCGAGTGCCGCGGCCACCTGGCGGGCAAGCTCGGTCTTGCCGGTGCCGGGCTCGCCCTTGACCAGCAGGGGGCGCTCCAGCGCGATCGCCGCGTTGACGGCCACCATCAGATCCTTGTCGGCGACATAGGCCGCCGTGCCTTCGAAACGCATTTTTGCTCCTTGTTTCACCCTGTGACCGTAAGGACGCCGCCCGGCCTGTGCAAGGGTGCGGCGCGGATGGCGAATAAAGCCGCCGAGACTGCCTGTCTCACTGGCGCTTGACCGATGAGCGGCCTATATTGGGGAGGACGGTCTGTGCTTCCCGGCAGGAGAACATTTTCCCCGGGGCCTTAACGATCCTTAGGGAGCTGTCCCTGGGAAGACCCGTGGGTTTTCTCATACGGCGCCCACCTACTTTGTAGGTTCCCGGGATCGCTCTCTCCACCGGTTGTGTGGATCGTCACTTCTTGCAGCCCATCCACGCATTGCGGTGGATGATGCGGTGGAAAACGTCGCTCCCAAAACGCCATCCCGATCCGGCCTTTTCTATCGTCCGCGCATGACATCTCTCAAAGACCAGAAAAAACAGCTGCGGCTCCAGGCACTTGGACGCCGCGACGCGCTCGACGAGTTCTGGCGGGTGGAGATGGCACTCGAAATGGCCGAGACAGCGCGCGATCATTTCGCCGTCGAGCCCGGCCAGATCGTCTCCGGCTTTTGGCCCATGCGTTCGGAAGTCGACGTCAGGCCCTTGATGTTTGCCTTGCGCGAAAAGGGCGCCAGGCTTTGCCTGCCGGCCATTCTCGACAAGACCACGATCGTTTTTCGTGAACTGGTGCGCGGCGCGCCGATGGTCGACATGGGTTTCGGCACGGTCGGGCCCCATGAAGAGGCCGAGGTGCTCGATCCCGAGGTGATGCTGGTGCCGCTCGCCGCCTTCGACGCCCGCGGCCACCGCATCGGCTATGGCGCCGGCTACTACGACCGCGCGATCGCGAAGCTCGTCGACAAGGGGCATACGCCCCGGCTGATCGGCATCGCCTTCGACTGCCAGGAGGTGGCGCAGGTTCCGGACGAGAACCATGACGTGATCATCCCGGAAATACTGACTGAGAGCGGGTTGCGCCGCTTCACGCCAAAATTGTAGATAATGGGGGCATGATCTTTTTGCGGATGTCATGCAGCTTTTGCTTCGCTGACTTTCGGTGCGGGATCATATGAGACTTCTCTTCCTCGGTGACATGGTCGGAAAGACGGGACGCACGGCGGTGTGGGAACAACTGCCCGGCCTGATCTCGGACTTCAAACTCGACTTCGTCATCGTCAATGGCGAGAATGCCGCCGGCGGCTTCGGCATCACCGAAGAGATCTTTCGCGAGACCATCGCGGCCGGCGCCGATGTCGTCACTACAGGCAACCATGTCTGGGACCAGCGCGACGCGCTGGCCTTCGCGCCGCGCGAAGAACGCTTCCTGCGTCCGTCGAATTTCCCCAGGGGTACGCCAGGGCGCGGCTCCGGCGTCTACATCGCCAGGAGCGGCGCGCGCGTGCTGGTCGCCAACATCATGGGCAGGGTGTTCATGCATCCGGAGCTCGACGATCCGTTCCAGGCCGGCGAGCGCGAGCTTGCCGCCTGCCCGCTCGGCGAGCAGGCCGATGCGGTGGTGATCGACTTCCACGCCGAGGCGACCTCGGAAAAGATGTGCTTCGCGCATTTCGTCGATGGCCGCGCCAGCCTGGTGGTCGGCACCCACACGCACCAGCCGACCGCCGACCACCAGATCCTCAATGGCGGCACCGGCTATCTGTCGGATGCCGGCATGTGCGGCGACTATGATTCCTCGCTTGGCATGGACAAGGAGGAACCGCTCAACCGGTTCCTGTCGAAAGTGCCGAAGGGGCGCTTCGAGGCTGCGACCGGCCCGGCGACCTTGTGCGGGGTTGGTGTCAATATTTCCGATCGTACCGGACTGACCGAGAAGATCGCGCCGTTTCGTCGCGGGCCGAGACTCGAAGAAACGGCTCCGTCCTTCTGGTCATGACATTGATATAGGCGCGCGCAGTACCTAACTGCCGACGACATCTGCTTCAGATCGTTAAAATAGGGGACAACGACCTCCATGCAGCTTATCGAATTTCTTGCGCCGCATTTTCAATTCGTTTCCGATCCAACCGCATGGGTCGCCTTGCTGACGCTGGTGGTGCTCGAGATTGTGCTCGGCATCGACAATCTGATCTTCATCTCGATCCTGACCAACAAGCTGCCGGAAGCTCAGCGGGCCCGCGCCCGCCGGCTCGGCATTTCGGCGGCGCTGGTCATGCGGCTGGTGCTGCTGGCCACCATCTCGATCATCGTCCAGCTGACGACGCCGGTCTTCACCGCCTTCGGCCATGGCTTCTCCTGGCGCGACCTGATCCTGATCGCCGGCGGCCTGTTCCTGGTGTGGAAGGCGACCAAGGAGATCCATCACACGGTCGATCCCGACGACCACAAGGACACGATGATGGGCGAGACGATCAAGATCTCGCTTGCCGGCGCGATCTTCCAGATCCTGCTGCTCGATCTCGTCTTCTCGATCGATTCCATCATCACCGCCGTCGGCATGACCGACGAGATCGCCATCATGTACATCGCCGTGATCGTGGCCGTCAGCGTGATGATGCTGGCGGCGGGTCCATTGGCCGACTTCATCGCCAAGAACCCCAGCATCGTCATGCTGGCCCTGGGGTTCCTGTTGATGATCGGCATGACGCTGATCGCCGACGGCATGGGCTACCACGTGCCCAAGGGTTATATCTACGCGGCGATGGGTTTCTCGGCCCTGGTCGAAGGGCTCAACATGCTGGCGCGGCGGCGCAAGAAAGCGAAGTCCGGCGACGGGCATTGAGCATCGGCGTGCTGGGCAGACTGGAGCGGTTCACCGTGGAAACGCCGAACCGCTCCGTCTCTTACTTCGACGCAATTCCGGACGGGAAAACCGCTTTACACTTTTCCTGAGATTGCTCTAGCGCCCCGGCACACCCTTAGGGTGGCGATCGCCGATCAGGTCCAGTGTCAGGCCCTGCTTCAGCCAGGCCTTGGCGCCGGCCAGCACCAGTGTGAAGCCGCCGGTCGAGCCGATCGCCTCTTTCACCTGTTCGTCGGGGGTGCCGGAGAAGCCGAAGTTGCGGACCTCGAGAAAGGTCGCATCGCCGGGCATCTCGGTGAAGGTCCAGACCACGGTGGTCGGCGGATCGCCCCATTGCATGACGATTTTTTCGTTCCTGACGATCTCGCTGGCCTTGGCGGTCGTCGAGACGCCATACATGCGCCATTCCCAGCGGACCTCCGTGCCGCTGTCCAGCCGGCCGTTGCCATGGGTGAACCAGAATCTGGCGGTGATGGCCGGATCGACGATGGCCTCGAACACCTCGGCGACAGGCCGCCGGATCAGCATGCCGGCTTCGGCGGTCGGGGTTTCGCGGATCTCCATGGCGGTCTCCTCTCCGGCGTTGGCGCTCACCAGGCGTCGGGCTCGCGCAGCATGTGGACGATGCTGGCCGGGTTGGTGATCCAGCCGCCGCGAAAGCCTTCGCCCAAGGGCTCGATGGCATCGCAACGCACGATGCCGGCCTCGGCGAGGTGTGCGGCGGCGGTGGAAAAATCTTCGGTGAACAGTTCCAGCCAGACCTCGGCCTGGCTCAACATCGGCGCCTCGTCGATCCACAGGCGGTTAGGCCCGAGCTCGAAGCCGATGGCCGGCGCCTTGGCGGTGAATGGCTTCAGACCAACGATGTCGCGGTAGAAGGCGATCGTCGCTTCATACTGATGCGGCGGCACCTTCATGGCGATGTTGATGCCGCCGGTGATCTTTTGGGTCATTGCAGGCTCCGTTGTCATGTTCTGGTGCTGTCGGTCGGATCGGTCCTAAGGGCGGCTATGGCAGATTGATCTGCCATGAGACGCCGAACCTGTCGTTGAGCCAGGCGAAACGGCGGCTGAAACCGTAGTTGTCGGGAGGCATCAGGAACCCGCCATCCTTCGCCAGTGCGTCGACAATGCGGTCCAGTTCCTCCGAGGAGGAGCAGTCGACATAAAACGAGACCGACGGCGTGAAGGTGAACGCGTGGTGCACGGGGCTGTTGAAGACCATGACGTCGAGGCCGGCGATGGAAGCGCGCGCCAGCTTCACCGTCCCTTCCGGGCCATCCTCGCCGGCGCCATAGCGGGTGATGTCAAGGACGCTGCTGCTGGGAATGGTCTCGCAATAGAGGGCCATCGCCTCCTCGGCCTTGCCCTCGAACATCAGGAACGGTGTCACTTTCGTCATCGCGGGCCTCCGTTTTTCCTTGCTCAGACATTGGTCTCGTTGGCGGGTTCGCCCTTCATCTCGCTGCGGTAATAGCCGTCGCGCAGATTGATGCCGTATTCGACGTAGGCCTTCATGCAGGCCAGCATCTGCGACCAGCCCTCGCAGTTGAGATAGGATTTCTTCAGGCCGACCGCGCCTTCCTGCCAGCCGCTTTCGGCGATGGTGACGAAGGTGCCGCCATCGTCTAGCGGCTCGAAATTCATTTCGATGCGGGTCTTGTAGGCAGGCTTGCCGTCGGCATCCGTGGCGTCCCAGCGCAGCACGATGCGGCTGTCCTTGACCACTTCGTCGACCTCGACCGGCACCTTGCCCCACCAGACGACGCCAACACCGGTTTCAAGCGGCGCGCTGGCGCCGCCGATGGTGGTGAAATAGCCGCTCAGCTTCCTGGGGTTGACGACTGCGTCGAAAACTTCGGCGACCGGTTTGCCAATGCGGCCGGAAACGCGGAATCCAAGAGACATATCCACAGCTCCATCCTTGATCGGCTCGACGATATGTTATAGAAATATAACATGTCAAGCCGATCGCAAGATGACAATGTTTTCAAGGCGCTGGCGCATCCGCGCCGGCGCGAAATGCTCGATCGGCTGAAGGATGAGCCGAAGACCACCGGCATGCTGTGCGAGGCCTTCCCCGACATTGACCGCTGTACCGTCATGCTGCACCTGAAGGTGCTGGAGGAGGCGGAGCTGATCGTTGCGCGCCGCGACGGACGCGAGCGCTGGAACCATCTCAACGCACTGCCGATCAAGCAGATCCACGACCGCTGGATCAGCCAATATGCCGGCCATGCGCTCAGCATCATCGATCGGCTGAAGTCCGATCTGGAGGCGTAGGCATTGCAGCAGCCTGTCTGGTCGCGTCACGCGCGCGGTGCGGCTGGACGAATTGAGCCGATTTATCTATAAGCCGGCCATTCCGACAAAGAGCGCCGTACGTCCTCCGGACGCATCAAGGACGTTCCGAGATTTTGAATTCGAGCATTTTGCAAAAGGCGAGGTAATGCATCTCGCTGCAGAACGCTCTAGCCGAACACGACAGGGGTGCCATGGCTGGCCATTCACAGTTCAAGAACATCATGCACCGCAAGGGCCGCCAGGACGCGGTGCGGTCGAAAATGTTTTCCAAGCTGGCGCGCGAAATCACCGTGGCCGCCAAGAGCGGCACGCCGGACCCATCGATGAATCCGCGCCTGCGGCTGGCGGTTCAGAACGCCAAGGCGGTCTCGATGCCCAAGGACAACATCCAGCGCGCCATCAACAAGGCGTCGATGGGCGATGCGGAAAACTACGAGGCCGTGCGCTATGAGGGCTATGGTCCGGGCGGCGTCGCCGTCATCGTCGAGGCCCTGACCGACAACCGCAACCGCTCGGCGTCGAATGTGCGCGCCGCCTTCACCAAGGCCGGCGGCGCGATGGGCGAAACCGGCTCGGTGTCCTTCATGTGGGACCGCGTCGGCGAGATCTACTATCCGGCCGCTGCCGGCAGCGCCGACAAGGTCATGGAAGCGGCGATAGAAGCCGGCGCCGACGACGTCGAAACCGACGAGGAAGGCCACACGATCTATTGCGCCTTCGAGAATCTCGGCGAGGTGTCGAAAGCGCTGGAAGCCTCGCTCGGCGAGGCGGAATCGGTGAAGCTGATCTGGCGGCCGCAGAACAACGTTCCGGTCGACGAGGAGCGGGCGCAGTCGCTGATGAAGCTGGTCGCCACGCTCGAGGACGATGATGACGTGCAAAGCGTCTACGCCAATTTCGAAGTCGACGACGAAACCTTGGCCAAGCTCAGCGCGGCGTGATCGGCCGGGATATGAGCAAAGCTCAATCCGATACAAGCGAGGCGCCGTTGCCCGCCATCCGCATCAGCTATTGCACGCAGTGCCAGTGGCTGCTGCGCGCCGGCTGGATGGCGCAGGAGCTGCTCTCCACCTTCGGCACCGATCTTGGCGAAGTGACGCTGGTGCCCGGCACCGGCGGCGTCTTCACCATTTCCTGCAACGACGTGCTGGTCTGGGATCGCAAGCGCGACGGCGGCTTTCCCGATGCGGCAAAGCTCAAGCAGCTGGTGCGTGACGTGATCGACCCCGATCGCGATCTCGGTCATTCTGACCGCAAGGGCCACACGCAAAAGGACCCCGCCTGAGCGGGGTTCTTTGGGTTCCGCACCTTACAGCAATGCGAAGATAAAGCAGGCCATGGCCACGATGGCGGTGATGGTGCGGACGTGGTTCCACATCACCCATTGGCTCAGATGGTTTGCCCACACGGCGGCGCCGGTGCTGCTGGCCGGGTCGACGGCGGCGAGCGCATCGTTGAGCGGCACGTTGAAGACCATGGTCACGATCGGGTTGCCGATCACGTAGATCACCGCGCCGGCCAGCAGCCAGTACGAGCCGGACTGGCTCCAGCCCATGAAGGCGGCGGCGATAAGCACCAGGCAGATGAGGCCGGTGCCGAAAAGCGCCGTCATGAAAGTCGGCGTGATCACCGTGACGTTGATCGAATTCATCGCGGCGATGCCTTGCGGGACAGGCAGCCGGGCAAGTGCTGCCATGACGAAGTTGGAAAAGGCGAAGAAGACGCCGCCGACGACGCCCGAGCCGATTGCGGCGATGATGGTGAGGGCGGGAACAAGCTTGGTCATCTCAGTTACTCCAGATTCGGCTAGCGGCGGTTTCGGTTGCGTAGGCGGAAAAGTCTTTCGGTGCACGGCCGAGCACGCGTTGGACGCCGTCTGTGAGTGACTCGTTGCGACCGTCGAGCACCTTGGTGAACAGCTCATCGAGCAGCCAGACGATTTCGGGCGGCAGTTCGTGCGTCGCGACAGCGGCCGTGAACTCGTCATGCGTAATCCTGACAAAGCGGATATCGCGTCCTGCCGCCTTGGCAATTTCGCCGACCGCATCGGCGAAGCTCAACAGCCGCGGCCCCGTGAGCTCATAGAGCTGGCCGACATGACCGGGCTCGGTCAGCACCGCTTCGGCGGCGTCAGCGATGTCGTCGACATCGACAAAGGGTTCGCCGACAGGCCCGACCGGCAGGGCCACTTCGCCCGCCAGCAATGGCTCGACGAGAAAGCCTTCGCTGAAATTCTGCGAGAACCAAGCGCAGCGCAGGATCGTCCAGTCGGCCCCGGAAGCTTTCAGCATCTCTTCGGCGCGCTGCGCCTCGTGCTCGCCGCGCCCCGACAACAGCACCAGCCGGCGAACGCCATGCTCCACGGCAAGGCGGGCGAAGGCATCGATCACTTCGGCGGCACCTGGCACGGCGATGTCGGGATAGTAGCTGATGTAGACCGCGCTGACGCCTTCGAGTGCGGGAGCCCAGCTCGCGGGAGCCTCCCAGTCGAAGCGCGGCGTGCCGGAACGGGAGCCTATCCGTACCGGTATGCCGCGCGCCGTCAGCCGCTCGGCAAGACGACGGCCGGTCTTGCCGGTGCCACCGAGGATCAGAATTGGTTTGGTGTCGGTCATGGTGGTTTCCTTTGTTCAAAAATGTGAGTAATCCTCACATTTGCAAAACGTGATAAACCCTCGTATTTTGTGAGTCAAGCCATTTCCTCGGCGATTGTGCCGAATGCGTTGTTGGAGACAGTCATGGAAGGCACGCCGGCCAACGAGCAGATCGCTTCGCCACGGCGGGCGCCAAGCCAGCAGCGCAGCCGCGAGCGGGTGGAGCGCATGCTGGCCGCGGCCTCGGCGCTGATCACCGAGCAAGGCAGCGACGCCATGCGCATGGGCGAGGTCGCGGAACGGGCAGGGGTGTCGATCGGTTCGCTCTACCAGTTCTTTCCCGACAAGCGGGCGATCATCTGGGCACTGGCCGAGCGCTACACGGCCGAGAGCCAGGCCTGTATCTCGGCAGCGCTCAAGGATGTCAGCGACGCCGAAGGCTTGCGGCGGGCTTTCTCGGAGCTGGTCGACATCTACTACGGGCTGTTCCTGGCCGAGCCGGTGATGCGCGACATCTGGTCGGGCACGCAGGCCGACAAGGCGCTGCGCCAGCTTGAGCTCGCCGACAGCCGTGCCAATGCGGAGTTCCTTGTGGCGGTGCTGAAGCGCTTGCGTCCCGGCGCCGACCCCGTCGGCCTGGAGACCACGGCGTTTCTCATCTGGCAAATGGGTGAGGCCGCGGTGCGGCTGGCCATATCGGTCGACCGGCAGGAGGGCGACAGGCTGGTCGCCGCCTACAAGCGCATGGCGCTGCGGGAACTGGCCGGAGACTGAATGGCGCCGCGCCTGTTCATGTTTCTCCGCCCGGCAAGGATGTGGCCGGCAAGGATGTGAGCGGCATCGCAGCGCCTGGCGGCTGGTGCTCAAGCCGCCAGGCCTTCGGACTCAGGCCGGTGATGCGCAGGAACTCACGGTTGAAGTTCGATTTGCTGAGGAAACCGGCGTCGAACATGATGCGGGTGATCGGTTCGTCCGTCGTCGCCAGCAGGCGGCGCGCCTCGTCGATCCTCTGGTTGTTGACATATTGCGACACGCTCGATCCGTGGATGCGATTGATCGCCGACGACACTTGCCGGGCCGGCAGGCCGAGCCGCCTGGCGATGCGCCCAAGGTTGAGATCGACGTCCTTGTAGAGCTCCTTCTCCCGCATCAGCGCGTCGACCGCCGCCGCGATCGCGGACTCTTCGCTGGTTGCCCGTGGCGTGGTCTGCACGCGAGGCCCTTCGTCTTTCTCCTCGTCTTCGTCAGGAGCGGCGGCTTCGCTGGCGACAGCGGCGGCGCCGCCGAGCAATAGCAGCGCCAGCACGTTGCCGCCGGCAATGACCGCGCCGGAATGAACGCCGCCGGTCCATTGCATGTCCAGGCTGATGATGATGTCGGTGATGGGCGACGCGAGGATCGCCAGCGCGGTAACCCACATCGATCGGTAGGACCGCAAGACGCCGTCGAGGCGCGATTCGACCAGGATATCCGGACCGGCCAGCGCAAGCCAAAGCAGGGCCACCCCATACGACAGGAACACCAGGATGATCACCGGCCCGACCGGCTCGCGCCAGAAGATCAGCAGCAGGGCAACCAGGCAGGCCGGCAACAGATGCGGCCACAGCCGTGTCAGGCGGTGCGCCGACCGTTCCTTCGTCAGGCCGCTGAAGGCGATCCAGGCAAGCGGCGCGATCAGCGCCGCCAGCACCGACAGCACCGGCATGACGACCCTGGCATCATAACCCCAGCGAATACCGATCAGCACCGACTGCAAAGCGTAGACCGCCATCAGCAGCATGAAAGAGATGTTCTCGCGCAGGTCCGTCTCGCTTCGGCGGATCATCTGCATGAGCAGGATGACGAGCAGCAGGGAGACGACGAACGGCAGGGGAATGAAGATCATGATCGCAGGCGTGGTTCCGAGGCTGGCAGCGACCGACAATGACCTGGATTGCGTTCACGGTCGTCCCGGATCGCGATCGAGGTCGCGGAAATCGACATTCCCGATCACTCCGACAACGCCACGGTCCAGCCAGGACCGTCACATGATCGGAGATATCAATGAAGTCCGCAATTCTCGCCTTGCTGTCATTTGGCATTGTAGCACTTGCGTCGCAGGCAAGCGGTGATGCCGGCAAGACACTCGATCTTGCCGGCGTGAGCGCCGTCATCATATCGGGCGAAGCCAGTTCCGTCAGGCTCACCACTTCGGTCTCGGCCCCTTACCAGGCGACGATCGGCAGCCGCCGCGAAGGCTGGTTCGCGCGCTGGTATTCGAACTGGTTCGCCAATGACTGCAGCCTTGCCAGCGACATGAGGCTGCAGGCCTCGACATTGCGTATCGACGTTGCGCCCTCCTCATGGCTGGATCCCTCCGACTGCAGGGTCGAGATCAACGCCAATATTCAGCCGGAAAGCTCGGTGTCGATCGAACAGGCGGCGCTGCAGGTCAAAATGGCGGGGAATTTCTCCACCATCGCCATAACCAGCAAAGCGGCCGATGTTTTACTGGAAGGGCATGCGTCGACCGTCGACCTCAAAAGCGATGCGCTGAAAGCCAATCTCGCCTTTGGCAGCGTCAGGCAGGACGAAAACATCGCCATCACCGGCAAGGCACTGGATGCCACGCTGTCTTTCGGGCAGGGGGCTGCGGTCAGCTATTCGGTCACCGCCACGGCGTCCTTCGTCGACAGCACGCTTCCCAACACCGCCGGCGCCAAGCCCTCGGTCGTCATCAAGGGCGACTTTGTCAGGGCAACCATTCGCTGAACAAAAAAACCCGCCACAAGGGCGGGTTTTTGATCTGCGACAATGCCGAAGTGGGCTTAGAGGCCGAAACCTTCGAAACGCTTCTTGAACTTGGAGAGGCGGCCGCCGCGGTCGAGCAGGGTCTGCTGGCCGCCGGTCCAGGCCGGGTGGGTGGTCGGGTCGATATCGAGGTTCATCGTATCGCCTTCCTTGCCCCAGGTCGAACGGGTCATGTATTCGGTGCCGTCGGTCATGACGACCTTGATGGTGTGGTAGTCGGGATGAATAGCGCTCTTCATGGTTCGGTTCCTGGCTTGTCGACGCGGCTGACGGGCATGAGCCTGCGTCGATGCGCCTCTTTTTAAAACTCGAAGCCGTAGCTATTGAGGAGCCACGGCTTCTAAAACGGTCGGCGAGCCTATACATCAGCCGAAATTGAATCACAAGGCCGCGTCCAACGCATATTGATGGCGCGCACAAAAAGGGCCAGAGGAAAACGGTCATGGCGGACATCAGTGGCGATGCGGACGAGCGTCGGCGCTCGCTCAAGCCGCTCAGGCGCCTGTTCCCCTATCTTGGCCGGTACCGGAAACTGGTGATCGGTGCCATGATCTCGCTGACGGTCGCGGCGGCGACGACGCTGGCCTTGCCGCTGGCGGTGCGGCGAATGATCGACCACGGCTTTTCGGCATCGGATTCCAGCTTCATCGCCGAATATTTCGGCATGCTGGTGGTGATGGCCGCCGTGCTGGCGGCGGCGTCGGCCTGCCGCTACTATTTCGTCATCACGCTCGGCGAACGTGTTGTTGCCGACATCCGCAACGACGTGTTCAGCCATGTGACGACCCTGTCGCCATCCTTTTTCGACACGTCGCAGTCGGGAGAGATCGTATCGCGGCTCGCGGCCGACACGACGCAGGTCAAGTCGGCCGTGGGGGCGACCGCCTCGGTCGCGTTGCGCAACGTCATCCTCGGCCTCGGAGCCGTGGCGATGATGGTCTTCACCAGCCCGAAGCTGTCCGGCCTGGTCATCGCAGCCATTCCCGTCATCGTCTTGCCGCTGGTCGCCTTTGGGCGCTCGGTGCGTCGCAAATCGCGGCTGGCGCAAGACACGCTGGCCAATGCGACCGCCTATGCCAGCGAGCAGATCGGCGCGGTGCGCACGCTGCAGGCCTTCACCAATGAGAAGCTGGTCACCGGTCGCTTTTCGTCCGCCGTGGAGGCTGCGTTCGAGGCTGCGCGCGCCTCGATCTTTGCCCGCTCGTTCCTCACCTTCTTCGCCATTTTCATGATCTTTTCCTCTGTCGTGGCGGTGCTGTGGTTTGGTTCGCGCGACGTGCTCGAAGGCACGCTGTCGCCAGGCACGCTCGGCCAGTTCCTGCTCTATTCGGTCTTCGCCGCCGGTGCCCTCGGCGCGCTGTCGGAGGTCTGGGGCGAGCTTGCCCAGGCAGCGGGCGCGGCCGAACGGTTGACCGAGATCCTCGCCGAAAGGCCGGCAATCCAGGCGCCGGCCGAGCCGAAGCCGCTGCCGGCGGTCGCCAAGGGCGCGATCGTCTTCGACGACGTCTCCTTCTCCTATCCGGCGCGGCCCGACCGTGCCGCCGTCCACGGCTTGAGTTTCCAGGTCATGCCCGGCGAGACGGTGGCGATCGTGGGCCCCTCGGGGGCGGGTAAGAGCACGGTCTTTTCGCTGATCCTGCGCTTCTACGATCCCGAAACCGGCAAGATCCTTGTCGATGGCATCGACGTGCGCGAAGCCGATCCGGTTTCGGTGCGCGAGCGCATCGCCATCGTGCCGCAGGACGTCACCATCTTCGCGGCGAGCGCGCGCGACAATATCGGCTTCGGCCGGCCGGGCGCAGGCAATGCCGAAATCGAGGCGGCCGCGAAGGACGCGCTGGCCGATGAATTCATCCTCAAGCTCGAGAACGGCTATGACAGCCAGGTCGGCGAGCGCGGCGTGACGCTGTCCGGCGGCCAGCGCCAGCGCGTGGCGATCGCCCGCGCCATCCTGCGCGATGCGCCGATCCTGCTGCTCGACGAAGCCACCTCGGCACTGGACGCCGAAAGCGAGACGCTCGTGCAGACGGCGCTGGAGCGGCTGATGCAAGGCCGCACCACGATCGTCATCGCGCACCGGCTGGCAACGGTGCTGAAGGCCGACAGGATCCTGGTGATGGATGGCGGCCGCATCGTCGAGGAAGGCACGCACCAAAGCCTGGTGGCCAAGGGCGGCATCTATGCCAGGCTGGCCAAGCTGCAGTTCGAGACCGGCGCCAGTGCCTTCAGGGGCGCGGCGGAGTAGGCAGGCCTTATCGGCCTTGCGGTTCCCTCCCGAGCCTCACGCGGTTCCATACCGTTTGCGCAGGTGATCGACGAAATACACGGCGTTGAGCTTTTCGCCCGTGGCGCGTTCGAGCAGGTCCGGCGTCGACCAGCGCGAGCCCTGCGACCATATCTTCTTGCGGCGCCAGTCGTTGATGGCGGTGAAATTGCCTTTCGCCAGGTCGTCGTCGGCGGAGGGATGTTCGCGCGTCAGCGCGGCCCATTGCTGCGCCGCCATCATCGCGCCCAGCGTGTAGGACGGGAAGTAGCCGAAGGCGGCGCCCGGCCAGTGCACGTCCTGCATCGGCCCGTCGGCCGGGTTGTCCAAAGTGGAGAGGCCGAGATACTCGCGCATCTTGGCGTCCCAGGCTTCGGGCAAATCGGCAACCTCCAGCCTGCCCGAGACCAGCTCCTGCTCCAGCTCGTAGCGCAGGATGACATGCAGGGGATAGGTCACCTCGTCGGCGTCGACGCGAATCAGGCCGCGCTCGACGCGATGCACATGCGGCAGGAGATCGTCGAGCGACCAGGCCTCGCCGAGATGTTTGTCCACCACGGGCAGCGCCCAGCGCCAGAAGGCGGGATTGCGGCCGATCTGCTTTTCGACGAACAGGCTCTGGCTTTCATGCACGGCCATGCCGCGCGCCTTGCCGAGCGGCCAGTGCGACCACGCCTTCGGCAGGTTCTGTTCATAGAGCGCATGGCCGGTCTCGTGCAGCACGCCCATCAGCGCCGACAGGAAATCCGATGTCTTGTAGCGGGTGGTGATGCGCACGTCGCTGGGCACGCCGCCGCAGAAGGGATGGTGCGACACCGACAGCGAGCCGTGCGTCAGGTCGAAACCGACCGCCGCCATCATGGCAAGGCCGAGTTCGCGCTGCTTGTCGATCGCGTAGGTGCCCGACAGCGGCTTCAGCGGATGCTTGCGCAGCCGCGCTTCCTGGATCGCCAGCGCCTCCGGCACGAATCCTTTGAGGAAGGCTTTCAAATCGGCGAAGACGGGGGTGATATCTGAGGTACGGTTGCCGGGGTCGAATTGCTCCATCAGCGCATCATAGGGGGCGAGGCCGAGCACGTCGGAACGCAAAGCCGCCTCTTCGCGCACCAGCGCCACCACGCCCTCGAGCGCCGGCTGGAAACCCGCCCAGTCGTTCTTGGCGCGCAGGTCGCGCCACAGCTGCTCGCAGCGCATGCGCGCCGTCGTCTGGCGTTCGACGAATTCGACCGGCAGGCAGGTCAGGTTGGTGTATTGCCGCCGCAGTTCGCCAAGCGCCGCGCGCTGTTCGTCGTCGAGCGCCTCGCCTTCGGCGGCGGCGATCCAGTCGGCGATTTCCGGCGCGGTCGCCCTGGTGTGGTACATGCCGGCCAGTGCCGCCATCGCCTCGGCGCGCTTCTCGCCGCCGCCGACGGCCATGTGCGTGGCTTCGTCAGCGCCGAGGATGGCCAGCGCATGCTCAAGCGCTTCGAGCTTGTGGCCGAGATCGTCGAGTTTCTGAAAGGACATGGCGGCTTCCGTGATTGAGGACGGCGCGAAAAGACACCAACGCAAAAGCGTTGGCAACCCTCGGATATCGTCCGGCAGATGCACCTTGCGCAGGCGATGCCACACATGAAATGCTGCCGGCAACGCATGGAGGGGGAGCAAAATGATCGGCAACATCCTGGTCGGGCTGGTGGCCCTGGTCCATGTCTACATCGTCTATCTCGAGATGGTGCTGTGGGACACGCCACGCGGGCACAAGACATTCCGCCTGACGCCGGAATTCGCCAATGCGTCGAAGGTGCTGGCCGCCAATCAGGGCCTCTACAACGGATTTCTCGCCGCCGGCCTGATCTGGGGGCTTTACCTCGGCGCCGCCGGTTTTCAGGTCAAGGTGTTCTTCCTGTTGTGCGTGGCCATTGCCGGCCTTTACGGCGCGGCAACGGTCGGCCGCAAGATCCTGTTCATCCAGACCGTGCCGGCGGTGGTCGCCCTGATCGCGATCTGGCTTGGTTGGTAGGCAGGCCGGGCTGGTGAGGAAAAGGACGCCCGTGGGATTGGGGTCCCGAAGGCGCCAGGTGGTCCCTTCCTCTTGGACCTTTCCAGAGGCCTCAGCCGTTCGGATAGTTTCCGCCGTCCGAGCCATCACCCATCATGAAACCGCTGCCGGTATCGACCCGCAGCCGCTGGTCGACATTGTCGAGACGGCGCAGCAGGTCATGATATTGCGCGGCCGGTATCCTGCCGTGATCGGACGCGGCTATCTTTTCGGCTGCCTGGCTGATGCGGGCGGTGCGCATTTCCAGGCGCTCGGCCACCGCCGGGGTGATGTTGTTGGCCTGCCTGGCGTCGACTATGCCCTGGTGGACGCCCTGGACCTGTTCGATGAGAGCCTCGACACGCGGGCCTGTCAGGTCAGTCGGGTCGCTCACGTCCAGAGCGCCCTTGTGATGGCCGGCGGCATAGGCGCCGGCGAGCGGGGCGGCAATGAGAACGGCGGCAAGCGTTGCCGTCTTGAGAGATGCTGATGTGCGCATGGGGCGCTTCCTCCTGCTAGGAAGGGAGCGGTCGCGCCGCCTCGCCTTCCGACCGTTTGGGTCGTCCAGTTCCGTCGCGTCGCGATGGGAGGCATCGCCGGCGGTTCTCGGCCCTGCGTGGCAAGCTAGGAGCGCTCCGGCGGGAAGTGTAATTAAAAAAAGATAATCTTTTCAGGCCTTGTCGGCCCCGGCCTGCGCCCTAGAGTTGAGCCGGCGAACAAATTCGCGTGAGCTCGCGTGATGAGAAATCAACGTTCGGTGAGCTTCAGTTCAATGCGGCGGTTCTTGTTGCGCGCTTCGTCGGTGTCGGCGGGATCAAGCGGCTGGAACTCGCCGAAGCCGGCGGCGACCAGGCGGTTGGCCGGCACGCCATTCTCGATCAGGAACTTGACCACCGAGGTCGAACGCGCCGTCGACAATTCCCAATTGTCGCGGTAGCGGCCGGTGCCGGAGAGCGGCTTGTTGTCGGTATGGCCGTCGACGCGCAGCACCCAGTTGATCTCGGGCGGGATTTCCTTCTGCAGCTCGATGATGGCGTCGGCGAGCTTCTTCATCTCGACCTTGCCGGCATCGTTGATCACCTCGGAGCCGGTCGGAAACAGCACTTCCGACTGGAAGACGAAGCGGTCGCCGACGATGCGGATGTTCTCGCGGTCGGCGAGGATCTCGCGCAGACGTCCGAAGAAGTCGGAGCGGTAGCGGTTCAGTTCCTGCACGCGCTGCGCCAGGGCGACGTTCAGCCGGCGGCCGAGATCGGCGATCTTGGTGTTGGAATCGCGGTCGCGGGCCTCGGACACATTGAGTGCGTCCTCGAGCGCGCCGATCTGCTTGCGCAGCGCGGCGATCTGCTGGTTGAGGATCTCGACCTGGCTCAGCGCCTGCTGGCTGATCTGGCGCTGACTGTCGAGTTCGCCCGAAAGCGCCGCGGCGCGCTGGTTGGCCTGGTCGCCGGCGCCGGCGCCTTGCGCCAGCAACTGTTCGAGCCGGCTCTTCTCCGCCTCGGCCGCGGATAGAGACGCCTGCAGATTGGCGAGCGAATCGTCCTTGTCCTGCGCCGTCGAGCGCTCCAGTGCCAGCAACTGGGTCAGTTCGTTGATTTGCGAGTTGAGACGGGCAAGCACCGTATCCTTGCCGGAAATCTCGCGGCCGAGCAGGAACTGCGCCAGCACGAAGACGGTGAGCAGGAACATGATGGCGAGCAGCAGCGTCGACAGCGCGTCGACAAAGCCCGGCCAGTAGTCGATGCGGCGATCGGTACGCCGGCCCCTGGCAAGCGCCATGTCAGTGCACCCCGGGCTTCTTCAGGGCGTCGGCGATCTTTTCCAGCGTGTTGCGCATGGCCTTTTGCTCATCGGACTGGGCCTCGACCCAGTCGCGCATGATCTGCTGCTCGGAGCGCATGTTCTTGACCAGGCCGGAAATGCCGTCGGCAAGATTGGCCATGGCGGTGGCGACGCGCGGATTGGAGCCGCCGCCATTCTCCTGCATGCTGCGCAGCCGTTCCGACAACAGACGGATTTCGTCGGATGGTTCGCTCTTGGCCGGGTCGGAGACGACGATGTCGGAGGAGAGATCTGTGACCGAGGACAGCCAGTTCTCGAGCTCGGTGTAGAAGCGCGTCTGGGCGCGGCCCGCCTGCAGGTCGAGGAAGCCGAGCACGAGCGAGCCGGACAGGCCGAACAGCGAGGACGAGAAGGCGGTGCCCATGCCGGCCAGCGGCGCCGACAGGCCCTGCTTCAAGGAATCGAGCACCGCCGCGGCGTCACCCGTACCGGGGTCGAGCGATTCGATGGTCTCGCGGATCGAGCCGATCGTGTTCAACAGGCCCCAGAAGGTGCCGAGCAGGCCGAGGAACACCAGGAGGCCGACCAGGTAGCGCGAGGTGTCGCGGCTCTCGTCGAGGCGCGTGGCGATGGAATCGAGCATGGTGCGCATCGAGGAGGTCGAGAAGGCCATGGTCGAGGAGCGGCCGATCATGGCTTTCATCGGCGCCAGCAGCACCGGTTCGGTGGTCTCGGAGCCGGCGCGGAAGGAGTTGAGCCAGCGCACTTCGCGAAACAGCCGCCCGACCTGGGCGAAGGCAAGCAGGATGCCCACCGCGAGCACGCCGATGATCAGGCCGTTGAGCCCGGGATTGGTGACGAAAGCCGTCGAGATCTGGCGGGTCAGGATGGCGGCAATGAAGGCGACGATGGCCAGGAAGATGACCATGGTCAGCAGGAACACCTGCGGACTCGACAGTTTATGCGGATCGTAGATCAGTACGTCGGAGCGCCTGCCCATGCCGAAGGATCTGAGAAAAGCCATCCGTGCCCCGTTTTCGCTGCCGCTGCCGCCGATCACGTCGTTCGCGACTCTAAACGGAATTGTGACCAAATTGAATGGCGCTTGGCAATATTGCCGCAGGCGGATCAGAAACGGTTTATCACCAGGCAGTCGACCATGGCCGCCAGATGCAGGCCCGCGCCAGTGACGACGAAGCCATGCCACAGGGCGTTGTGAAAGCGCAGACCCTTCCAGGCGAAGAAGATGACGCCGCAGGAATAGACGACGCCGCCGGCGACGATGAGCACGATCGACGTCGTCGGCAGCGTCTCGACGAGCGGCTTGGCCAGGACGATGCCGCTCCAGCCGATGGCGAGATAGAAGACGATCGCCAGCCGGTCGAACCGGCCGGGAAAGAACACCTTGATGGCGATGCCTGTCGCCGCCGCGATCCAGACCAGCACGATCATCCAGCGGGCCAGCGGCGAAGCGTCGAGCTGGGCCAGAAAAGGCGTGTAGGTGGCGGCGATAAGAAGATAGATCGCGGCGTGATCGAAGCGCCGCAGAACCCATTTGGCCGGGGATGAGACCGGCCACAGATTGTAGGCCAGCGACACCGACAGCACGGTGAGCAGCGAAACGACATAGAAGGCGGCGGCGATGTATTCGCCGGGTCCGACGCGAAACGCCGCCAGCGCCAGCAGCGCCGAGCCGGCCGCGATCGCCAGCACGATGCCGACCGCATGGACAATGCCGTCGGCGATCATCTCCGCGCGGGAGTAGTGCCAGCGCCCGACAAAGGGGATTTCGAGTTGCGGCGGGATGTCGGTCATCTGCGGTCCTGCGTCACCCCATATCTGGGCAACCGCCTGACAGTATTTCAAGCTTAGGTGGCGGTTTTGCGACCGCGGCCGTTCAGCGCGCCGCGAGAGGCTTTTTCACCGTCTTCAGCAGTGCGCGCTGGATGACCTCGTTGCCCGCGACCACCGAGCCGTTGTCCAGCATGTCCTGCCCGCCATCCATGTCGGAGACGAAACCGCCGGCTTCGCGGATCAAGAGCAGGCCCGCGGCGATGTCCCAGACGGACAGGCCGGTTTCCCAGAAACCGTCCATGCGGCCGGCAGCGACATAGGCGAGATCGAGAGCGGCGGAACCGAGACGGCGCACGCCCGAGACCTCGGCCATGACGTTACGCAATTCCACCAGGAAATTGCCATGGTGGCCGCGTCCCAGATGCGGCATGCCGCAGCCGATCACCGTGTCGACCAGCTTGATGCGGCCGGCCACGCGCAGCCGGCGGTCGTTCATGAAAGCGCCGCCACCGCGCTCGGTCGTGTAGAGCTCGTCCATGGCCGGGTTGTAGATGACGCCGGCTACGATCTGGCCCTGCCGCTCCAGCGCGATCGAGACAGCGAAAAGCGGAATGCCGTGCAGGAAATTGGTGGTGCCGTCGAGCGGATCGACGATCCAGCGGTGCTGGCTGTCTTCGCCTTCCACCGCGCCGCGCTCTTCCATCAGGAAACCGTAGCCTGGGCGCGCCTTCGACAATTCGGCGAAGATGATGTCCTCGGCCTTGCGGTCGGCCTGGCTGACATAGTCACCAGGTCCCTTCAACGAGACCTGCAGGTTCTGGACCTCGCCGAAGTCGCGCGACAGCGAGCGGCCGGCCTTCATTGCGGCCTGGACCATGACGTTGAGAAGGGCTGAGCGTGCCATCGTGTGTCTTCCTGCTGCAGCGCGTCAGTCGGCGCGGCGCACGTAAGTGATTTCGTTGGTGTCGACGATGATGCGTTCGCCGGCGCCGATGAAGGGCGGCACCAGTACGCGAATGCCGTTCTCAAGCACCGCCGGCTTGTAGGAGGATGCCGCTGTCTGGCCCTTCACCACCGGGTCGGCCTCGGTGATGGTCAGGGTCACATAGTCGGGCAGCGAGATGCCGATCGGCCTCTCCTCATAGAGCTGGACCGTCACCATCATGCCGTCCTGCAGGAACGCGGCGCGGTCGCCGACGAAATCCTTGTTCAGTTCGAGCTGTTCGTAGCTCTGGGTGTCCATGAACACCAGCGCATCGTCCTGCTCGTAGAGAAAGGAAAAGTCCTTCAGGTCGAGGCGGATCTGCTCCACGGTCTCGGCCGAGCGGAAGCGCTCGTTGAGCTTGGTGCCGTTTATGAGGTTCTTCAGTTCGACCTGGTTGTAGGCGCCGCCCTTGCCGGGCTTGACGGTGTTGGTCCTGACCGCCACCCACAGCCCGCCATCATGCTCGATGACGTAGCCGGGACGGATTTCGTTGCCGTTGATCTTGGCCATGATGATGGGATCCGGAATGAGATTTTCGCCGGGACAAGCGATTTAGGGGCTCCCAAGACCACAAATCGTCCGGAGAGGCAAGGGACGCCCGATCGGCCCCCGCCGGTCAGCCGCGATCAGGCCTTGATCTCGATGGCTTCGCCGACGGTCTTTGCAATGGCCTCCACGACCTTCGCCAGCCGGTTGAGATGTGGCGAGCGCAGTGCCACGACCTGCAATGAAAGGTCGACACCTTCGAGATCGACGAGCGCAAGGCCGTCGGGAAGTCCTCGCGCCGCGAGCCGCAACGGCATGAGGCCAAGGCCGAGTCCCCGCCGGACCCATTCCATCTGCATCGCCGGATCCTGAATTTCCGCCGCCACGACGAGCGAATGCCGTTCGCCGCCCAAACTGGACAGGAGCGTCTGACGCGCGTCGCAAGGCTCGGGGCTGAGAACCCAAGGCATGGGAGTCCGAGCGTCCGTGAGATGGGCGCCGGCCTGCGCTATGATGCAGAGACGCTCGGTACCGAGCGCATCCGAGCCTTGATGATCGGCAGGTCGCAGAACGATCGCCATATCGAGCTGACCGCGTTCGAACTGCTCGATGAGCTCCGCGCTCCAGCCGGTCTTGAGCCGCAACGACATCTTTGGAAACGCGGCGGTCGCGCCGGCGATAGCGCCCGCAACGCTTGCATCGGACAAGCCATGCGCCAGGCCGACACGCAGCACGCCCTGCGGCTCGGCGTCGGCGGCGAACGCTTTCAGCGCCTCGACCGAAGCCAGTATGTCTTTTGCGCGCGCCAGCACCTCCAATCCCGCCGCGGTCAGCCGCGGCGGTTTCTGCCGGCGATCGAGAAGCGTCGTCGCGAGCAGTTCCTCCAGCCGCTGCATCTGCCTTGTGACGGCCGGCTGCGTCAAAGGCAGGCGGCGGGCCACATTCTGGATCGAGCGGCGAAGAGGACAAGCGTGCGCAATTCTTCCAGCATTCCTTTGGTCCTCAAATGCATAATCATTCTGAATATTATGAATTTGAAATCATGGTGCCGGCAAGCGATTTTCCTTTCGACTGATTTTCAGAAGGAAGGAACGACAATGAAGGCAATCGAATTGCAGGCTCCCGGCGGCATCGACAATCTCAGGCTGGTCGAGCGGCCGATGCCGGAACCGGGCCGCCAGGAAATGATCATCAAGGTCAAGGCGACGGCGCTCAACTACCGCGACGTGGAGATTGCCCGTGGCAGCTACCACACCGCCTTTGCACTGCCGCTGATACCGCTTTCGGACGGTGTGGGTGAGGTTGTCGCGGTTGGTGCCGAAGTGACCCGCTTCAAGATCGGCGACCGCGTCTGCGGCACATTCTGGCAGCGCTGGGTCGGCGGCGGTTTCGCCATGGCCGAACCCTCCTATCAGCGCGGCGGCCCCATCGATGGTCTGCTCAGCGAGTTCGCGCGGCTGGACGAACAGGCGGCCGTGCTTGCGCCGCCACATCTGAGCGATGTCGAAGCGGCGACATTGCCTTGCGCCGCGGTCACGGCGTGGCACGCGCTGTTCACCGAAGGCCAGCTGAAGCCGGGCGAGACGGTGCTCAGCCTGGGCACTGGCGGCGTCTCGCTGTTTGCGGTGCAGTTCGCCTCGGCAGCCGGCGCACGGGTCATCGTCACGTCAAGCAGCGACGACAAGCTCACGCGGGCAAAGATGCTTGGCGCGCATGACGGCATCAACTATCGCGACAATCCCGATTGGTCGTCAGCCGTGCTGGCGCTGACCGACGGCCGCGGCGCGGACCATATTATCGAGGTCGGCGGGCCGCAAAGCTTCGCCCAATCGCTGAAGGCTTCGGCGCGTGGCGCGCAGATCAACGTCATCGGCTATCTCGGCGGCAGCGAAGGGTCGATCAATCCCCTCGACATCTTCCGCCGCCAGGTCAGGGCACGCGGCATACCCGTGGGCTCACGCGAATCCTTCGAGGCGATGAACCGAGGCCTGACAGTCAACCGGATAAGACCCGTGATCGAGAAGGTGTTTGCCTGGAAGGACGCGGCCGCGGCCTTCCGGCATCTTGAGTACGGCTCGCCCTTCGGCAAGGTCGTCCTCGATCACATGCAATAATCGAGCAGCCGCCATCAGGGCAGGCGGTTCGCCTTCTGCAGGGCCTGTTTGGTCTGGTCGTCGCTCAGCCCTTGCAGGAAATCGTCCATGTCGGGGTCGATGAGGCCGGCGCGGCGGGCGACGATGTACCAGGCGCCGGCGAGCACCAGGTCCGGGTCGGTGCCGATGCCTTGCATGTAGAGTTTGGCCAGGCGGTTCTGCGCGGCGACATTGCCGCCCTCGGCTGCCTGCTTCGTCCAGCCGAAAGCCGATTTCAGGTCGCGGGCGCCGCCGCGGCCCTCGATCATCCAGGCGGCGAGATCGATCTGCGCGGTGTCGTAGTTCTGCCGCGCGGCCTGAGCCAGGAAGCGTCTTGCCTGCGCGTCGTCGCGCGGCTTGCCGCCGGCGCCGTTGGCATAGATCTGGGACATGGCGTATTGCGCGTCGGCGAGGCCAGTCGCGGCGGCGCGCTCATAATAGGAGACCGCCTTGGCCAGACCCGCGTCGCCGGGATCCTGCCGGACCAGCATCTGCGCGAAATTGAACTGCGCCAGCTGGTTGCCGGCCTCGGCGGCGGCCTGCATCAGGGCGTAGGCCTCTTTCGGATCCTTCTTGACGTAATGGCCGTCGAGCAGCATCAGCGCGTACTGGAACTGCGCCTCAGGCACGCCCTGTTCGGCGGCAAGCGCATACCATTTCGAGGCTTCCGCCGCATTCAACGGCACGCCGAGCCCGCGCGACAGGATTTCGGCCACCAATGTCTGCGCCGCCGGGTCACCGTTCTGGGCGCGGGTCAGCGCCAGATTATAGGCCGTTTTGTAGAGCCCGCGCTGGAAGGCGCCATAGGCCGCGTCCGCCGGCTTGGCGCCGAAGCGGTCAGGATTGACGCTGTCGACCGAGGGCAGCGGTGCGGGCTCCGCCGTGGTGGCGGGCTGCGGCAGCTGATTCTCGATCGGCTTGTCGGTGTGCGCGCCGGTCTCAGGCTTGGGCTGCGGCAGGGGTACGGTTTCGGCGGCGGCGGCCTGGATCATGACCGCTGCAAGCAAGGCCTGAAGGGGAAGCCTTACCGAAGCCACATCAGTCCTCGAAGCGCGGCGCGGTTTCGTCGAGCAACGCGTTGGCGCGGGCCACGGCGGTTTTCGGATCGACACCGTCGGCGAACACCGCGCTCGACAGCGCGACGAACTCGGCGCCGGTGGCTGCCACGTCCTCGACGGAAGCCAGATCGGATCCGGCCATGACGATGCAGGGGATCTGGATCATCTGCGCCCACCACTCGCCCAGCGACAGGTTGCGCGGATGCGGCTCCGGCTTGTTGTCGTAGCCGAAGCGGCCGAAGAAGATATAGTCGGGCCTGACCTCGCCAAGCTCGAGCGCGTCGTCGCGCTTCTTGGCGCCGCCGGCGCCGACCATCATCTTCGCCTGGAAATGTTCGATCGTCTCGGCGAGTTCGGCCTTGGAGGCCTCGACATGGATGCCGTCCGCCTGGACACGGCCCGCGATGCGGGTGTCGCCGGCGATGATCACGGCCACGCCCGCGGACTGTGCCGTCGGCACGATCTGTTCGGCAAAGGCCTGGAAGGAAGCCTCGTCCATGCCGTTCTCGGGCAGGATCAGCGAGGCGACGTCGCCGCCGTCGAATGCGGTTGCGATGCGCGCGGCCGGCACGCCGGGCGGCGCGATCAGCACGATACGGCAACGATTTGGGGGTGTGGCGTCGTTCATGGTTCTTAGATCCCGGGTTTCGCCTATGCCGGGCGAAGATGGTTGGATTGCGGCATAGAGCAAACTGCCCGCTTTGAACAGGCGGGCAGTCGGGATCACGTTTTCTGGCCGCCGGGCGGCAGGTGTGCCTGCGGCTACTTGACCGGCTCAGGGTTTGCTGCGACCGGTTTCGATTTCCACAAGGACCAGCCGAGGTTCATGCCGGCGGCAGCCACCAGGATGGCGGCGGCGCCGGCGACCTGGCTGAGATGCAGCCGGTGGCCGAAGGCGGTGACGTCGACCAGGATGGCAACCACCGGATAGATGAAGGACAGCGATCCCTGCAGATGCGTCGGCAGCTTCTGGATGGCGCCGTACATCAATATGTACATCAGGCCGGTGTGGACGATGCCGAGCGTCGCCAGCATGGCCCAGCTCCAAGGGTCGGCGGGAAGATGCGAGAGATTGGCGAAGGGCGCCAGCATGACCACGCCGACGCAGACCTGGATCAGCGCGATCAGGTGCGGTTGCGTGCCCCTGAGCTTCTTGGTGACGATGGCCGCGACGGCCCAGAAGAAGGCCGCGGCCAGCGCCATGAGGATGCCGGCGAAATAGTTGGTGCCGACATCGCCGGCGTCAGGGGCGGCCTCGACGATCAGCACCATGCCCGCGAAGGCTATTGCCAGCCATGTCAGCTTGGTCAGCGTCAGCCGCTCGGCGAAGAAGAACGCGCCGAAGCCGACCAGCATGAAGGGCTGGGTGTTGTAGACGGCGGTGGCGATCGAGATCGACGCGCGGGAGAAGGCGCTGAACAGCAGCAGCCAGTTGATGACGATGGCCGCACCACCAAGCGCGGCGAGGCCGACGACGCGCGGCGACAGCCTGCCGCGCAGCAAACCCAGGCATGCGCAGATGATCAGCAACGTCACCGCGCCGAACGCGCAGCGCCAGAACACCACGTCCATGATCGGCTGGCCGGACATGATGACGAACCATCCGATCGTCCCGAGGATCGCCATTGCGGCCGACATTTCGACCGTGCCACGCACCGTATCGTTCATGATAACCTCTGTGTCGGTTGAGGCCGCATAATCTCATGCGGGTTGGCCGCTTTCCATCTCATTGGAAAGGTTGTATGATCGTATGGCCTAATTATATTAGGCTCATACCGCAAATTTGTGAGAAATCTGAAATGCTTGACGATCTCGACCGAAATCTCCTCGAAATCCTGGTCAGGGATGCGCGGACCTCGCTGAAGGAGCTGGCTGCCCAGGTCGGGCTGTCGTCGCCGAGCGTTTCGGAGCGGCTGCGGCGGCTCGAGGAGCGCGGTGTCATCCGGGCGTTCACGGTCGAGATCGATCCGCTGGCGCTCGGCTATACGCTGCAGGCGATCGTGCGCATCCGGCCTTTGCCGGGCAAGCTGCACATCGTCCAGAAGCTGATCGAGGAGATCGCCGAATTCGGTGAATGCGACAAGGTGACGGGTGACGACTGTTTCGTCGCCCGGTTGTTCGTCCGCTCGATCGGCGACCTCGACGGCATTCTCGACCGCATTGCCGACAAGGCCGAGACCAGCACCGCCATCATCAAGGCGCAGCCAATCCGGCGGCGGCCGCCGCCGCTGGGGACATCATCGTCTTGACTGCGCATGGCCGTGGTGGACAGGCGAGACCAGTCCACTAAATGTCAGTCCGCCAGATGATTGGCTGACAGGCGAGGAAGACATGGCGCAGAATATCTACGACCAGCCGGATTTCTTCGCCGGCTACAGCCAGCTTGGCCGGTCGATCGAAGGCCTTGACGGTGCCGCCGAATGGCCGGCGCTGCGCGCCATGCTGCCTGAAGTCGGCGGCTTGCGGATCGTCGACCTCGGCTGCGGTTTCGGCTGGTTTTGCCGCTGGGCGCATGAGCATGGGGCGAGCCATGTCCTGGGGCTGGACCTGTCGGAGAAGATGCTGGCCCGGGCGAGGGCCGCCGGCCCCGACACCGGCATCACCTATGAACGGGCCGACCTCGACAAGCTCAGCCTGCCGCAAGACAGCTTCGATCTCGCCTACAGCTCGCTTGCGCTGCACTATGTCGAGGATGTCGCGCGGCTGTTCAGGACGGTGCATCAAGCGCTGTCGCCCGGCGGCCATTTCGTCTTCTCGACGGAGCATCCGATCTACATGGCCCCGACCAGGCCCGGCTGGGCGGTCGATGCCGAAGGCCGCAAGACATGGCCTGTCGACCGCTATCTGGTGGAAGGCGCGCGCAAGACCGACTGGCTGGCCAAGGGCGTGGTGAAACACCACCGCACCATCGGCACCACGCTCAACGCACTGATCCAGTCCGGTTTTACGATCGGCCATGTCGAGGAATTTTGTCCGACAGACGCACAGATCGCGGCCAGGCCGGACCTGGCGGAAGAGCTCGAGCGGCCGATGTTCCTGCTGGTGTCGGCGCGCCGCTAGGGCACAAGCCGGACATTGGCGGGTGTTCGGCAACCGGTCCGGATTTACAGTCGCCCAAAGCGCAATTCTGGGCTATTCAGGCGTTGACGCCTTCCCTCCAGACCAGTCCCTCCCCATGTCAGGCCTGCTTCTCGATCCGTGGTTCTACGCGGCCGCCATTCCGGCGGTCATTCTGGTCGGCCTGTCCAAGGGCGGGTTCGGCGGCGCTGTCGGCTTCGTCGGCGTGCCGCTGATGGCGCTGACCATGCCGCCGGTGCAGGCGGCCGCCATCCTCTTGCCGATCCTGTGCCTGATGGACATTGTCTCGGTTTGGACGTGGTGGGGCGTGTATGACCGCAAGATGCTGGTCGACATGATGCCGGGCGCCGTCATCGGCATCGGACTCGGCTGGCTGACGGCGGCCTTGGTCACCGAGGAGGCGGTGCGGCTCATCGTCGGCGCCGTCGCCATCATCTTCGTGCTGCGCTGGCTCTATCTGCAGTTCCGCCACGGCGCCGACCATGCCGCAGAGCCGAACCGCGTGGCTGCCGCGGTCTGGGGCACGGTCGCCGGCTTCACCAGCTTCGTCGCCCATGTCGGCGGCCCGCCCTTCCAGGTCTATGCGCTGCCGATCCGGCTCGACCCCAAGGTGCTGTCGGGCACGGCCGCGATTTTCTTTGCCGCGACCAATGCGCTGAAGCTCATCCCCTATTTCGCGCTCGGCCAGTTCGACACAGCAAACCTGACGGCGTCGGCCGTGCTGATGCCGCTGGCGCCGCTGTCGACCATCGCCGGCGCCTGGCTGGTGCGGCGCATGCGGCCGGAGATTTTTTATCCCTTCACTTACGCGACCGTGGCCGTCGTGGCCGTCAAACTGCTGTGGGACGGCCTTGCCGGCCTGATGTAACAGGCGAGGCGGCTGCTCAGCCGCTCTCACCGTCAGGGGGTCAGGCGGCGCTTGGCACGAGGCGACGGTTGCCGCCAAAGGCCAGTATAGCGCCCGCCGCTATGACCAGCGCCATGCCGGCGAGGATGCCGATATCATGCGTGGTCGGCTTGAGCACCATGTCGGCGACGATCACCAGCATCACCGCATAGTCGAAGCGTGCCGCCCTCATCATGCGCTGGCCAACGGCAAGCACGGAAGGCGTCACCCCCTCCTTGGCGATCATCGCGCCCATGCGCTCGCCGGTCGGTTTGAAGATGAGCATGCCGATCGAGAAGGTCGTGGCGTAGCCGGCCAGGCCGATGATGATCCACAGATCGGAGAAACCGACCCACAAGCCGCACATGATGAGGCCGAAGAGCAGGGTCAGCATCGACATCGGCGCGAAGAATCGCCCGCCCAGCTGCCCGCTGGCCCGCATCGCCTGAAGCTTGTCCTCGATATTGCCGGCGCGCTCGGCAAGCATGCCGAGCAGGAACAGCACGAAGCCGCCGCCGACCCACAAAATGGCTGAGACTATGTGGAGAAATTTGACGATCGAATACCAGTCCATTGATTGCTCCTGGGACATTTCCTGTTGTTGGCAGCCGAGCGGATATGCTCCAGCCGTCAGAGGAGCGGGCGTTTAGCGTGACGCCTGTTTCGGCACGATGTCGCGAAAAAACAGTTTTTGTTTCGGCGGTTTTCGACCAGCGCTGGTTCTTAACAACCACCGATGTTCGGTTTCATTTTCTGCTATTGTGCGAAGTGCGGGGAGGGGCGGCGCGACATCATACAGAAACATGATCGATGCTAGTGCGCGGCGCCGGAGGCCCGGTGGCGACGGCAGTCGTCTGACCATCAACCCATTCCCGAAAACGGGAAAAGGCAATTCGAGGGGACACGCATGCAAGGCATAGCCCGAAACTTCTTTACACTGGCCATCATCTACGCGCTGTGTGGCATGGCGCTCGGCATCCACATGGCCATCAGCCAAGACCATGGCCAGATGCCGACTCACGCTCACATTATGGTGGCAGGCTGGCTGATGTCGGCGGTCTTTGCCTTCTTCTACCATCTGTTTCCTGCGGTCGGGCAAAAGACGATCGCCGTCGTTCACTTCTGGCTGACTGCGATCAGCGGAATTGGGCTCATGATCGGCCTCTTCATTCTGCTCGCCGGCACGCCCGCAATCGAACCGCTGTTGGGGATAGCCTCGATCGGCTTCTATGCCGGCATGCTGCTGTTTGCCTTCATCGCTTTGCCGGTGGTGTGGAAGAAGGCCTGAGCGGAGCCGGTGTGGAACTCTGCGCTGGGGCCAGAGCAAAATAGGCTGTGAGCCTCAACTGACCTCGTCTCTGTGCTGTTACGGCACAGGAAGGGGGCGTTCGGTCAAAAAACATCGGAGCCGTTAAAGGTTCATTAAGCTTTACAGGCGTTTACTATGCGCATCCAGTGATCTGGATTCTTACCGAGTGGTTGGAGCCACTTTGTTTGACGCCTCCCTGTTAAACTCCTGAGAGCCGCCTTATCCGCGGCTCTTTTTTTGTCCCCATTCCGGGGACCTTGGCGCAGCGGATCGCCGTTAACCTTCTGTTAAACATGTGCTTGCCTTCACCCCGTGCAAAGCGCATTTTCAAGCTTCAGTCATATAGGGTGCCGGGTGTATCGGCAGTGAACCGAATCGGCCGGTTGCAAGTGCAGGGGCGTATCAATGAACGAGCCTTCGAAGGGCAGTGCGAAAACCGTCAAACTGGCGGAGCGTCGGGTTTTTTCGCACTCCTTCAAACCGCTCTACCAGGAAGGCATGGGGCTGGTCGAACAGGCGGCCGAGTATCTCGACGGCAAGGGCCGCGCCGAGGCCAAGAAGCTGTCGCGGCTGGCGGCCACGCTCTACGCGGCCGAATCGATGCGGCTGACCACCAGGCTGATGCAAGTTGCCTCCTGGCTGCTTTTGCAGCGCGCGGCCAATTCCGGCGAAATGACCCGCGACCAGGTCGCTTCGGAAAAATCCAAGGTGCGCCTCGACACCGCTTCCGCGCATGACGAAGCCGCAGGCTGGGCCGAACTGCCCGCGGATTTCCTCGACCTCGTCAATCGCTCGCTTCGCCTGCAGGCGCTGGTACGCCGTATGGACGACGAGATCTACGGTCCCGGCGCGGTGGTCGACATGCAGCCGATGGGACGCCGGCCCAATCCGGTTTCCGACCAGATCAGCCTGCTCAACACTGCGTTCGCCCGCAACTGAGCGGCTTCGGAATATTTCCGGCTCGACAGGTCTCCGTTTCTGGTTTGTTCACATTTCGCTGGCATCGCTGTCCCCCGGAGGTAAAGTGACGGGATGGGGGACGCGATTCGCATCATCGGCATCGATCCGGGGCTCAGGCGCACCGGCTGGGGCATCGTCGAGAGCCTCGGCAATTCCTTGCGCTTCGTCGCGTCCGGCACCGTACGCTCCGAGGACAAGGCGGCGCTGGCGACGCGGCTCTGCCAATTGCATGACGGGCTCGCCGAAGTCCTGCATGCGGCAATGCCGCATGAGGCGGCCGTCGAACAGACTTTCGTCAACAAGGATGCCGTGGCGACGCTGAAGCTCGGCCAGGCGCGCGGCATCGCCATGCTGGTGCCGGCGCGTGCCGGCCTGGTCGTCGCCGAATATGCGCCCAATGCGGTGAAGAAGGCGGTCATCGGCGTCGGCCATGGCGACAAGAAGCAGATCCACATGATGGTGAAGGTGCTGCTGCCCAAGGCGACGTTCGACACCGAACATGCCGCCGACGCGCTGGCGATTGCGATTTGCCACGCGCACCACCGCCAGAGCGCCGCCTACCGGATGGCGGCATTGGCATCGTGAGGAATTGTTGGGCATGATCGGCAAGCTCAAGGGCACATTGGACGAGATCGACGAGGATCATTGCCTGGTCGACATTCATGGCGTCGGCTATGTCGCCTACTGTTCGGCGCGCACACTTGCCGCGCTGCCCTCGCCCGGCGAGGCGGTGGTGCTGTTCATCGAAACCTATGTGCGCGAGGACATGATCCGGCTCTACGGCTTCCAGTCGGCGCTGGAGCGCGAATGGTTCCGGCTGTTGATGAGCAATGTGCAGGGCGTCGGCGCCAAGGTGGCGCTGGCCATCCTGTCGACGCTGGCGCCGGCCGACCTCGCCAATGCCATCGCGCTGCGCGACATCGCCATGGTTTCCCGCGCGCCCGGCGTCGGCAAGAAGGTGGCCGAGCGCATCGTCACCGAGTTGAAGAACAAGGCGCCGGCCTATGCGGGCGCCGCCTCGGGCACGATCGGCCTGAAGCAGGAGCTCGGCGAAGGCGTGGCCTCCGCGCCGATCACCGACGCCGTCTCGGCGCTGGTCAATCTCGGCTACTCGCGCGACACCGCCGCCAATGCGGTGGCCGCGGCGCTGAAGACCGCGGGCGAGGATGCGGACGCCTCGAAGCTGATCCGCTTCGGGCTGAAGGAATTGGCGCGGTGAGGGCTTGCTTGTCGGTTTGCCTGCCATATGCAAGGAAGACGGCATGAGCCTGCCGCCCCGTCTCATTGCGCCGGAAAAACGCGGCGAGGATGCCGACCAGACCTTGCGGCCGCAGACGCTCGCCGATTTCGTCGGCCAGGCGGCGGTGCGGGCCAATCTCAAGGTCTTCATCGAGGCCGCCAAGGGCCGCAACGAGGCGCTCGACCATGTGCTGTTCGTCGGGCCGCCGGGGCTTGGCAAGACGACGCTGGCGCAGATCATGGCGCGCGAACTCGGCGTCAATTTCCGCTCGACGTCCGGACCCGTCATCGCCAAGGCCGGCGATCTTGCCGCGCTGCTCACCAATCTCGAAGAAGGCGACGTGCTGTTCATCGACGAGATCCATCGGCTCAACCCGGCGGTGGAGGAAATCCTTTATCCGGCGATGGAGGATTTCCAGCTCGACCTGATCATCGGCGAGGGGCCGGCGGCGCGCTCGGTCAAGATCGACCTCGCCCGCTTCACCCTGGTCGCCGCCACCACGCGGCTTGGCCTGCTCACCAATCCGCTGCGCGACCGGTTCGGCATTCCGGTGCGGCTCAACTTCTATACGGTCGAGGAACTGGAGCAGATCGTCCGTCGCGGCGCGCGCATCCTGCAAATGCCGCTGGGCGACGACGGCGCGCTGGAAATCGCGCGGCGCGCCCGCGGCACGCCGCGCATCGCCGGGCGCCTGTTGCGCCGCGTGCGCGATTTCGCCTCGGTCGCCGGCGACGGCCATGTCGACCGTCTCATCGCCGACGAGGCGCTGACCCGGCTGGAAGTCGACGCGCTCGGCCTCGACGCGCTCGACCGCCGCTATCTCTCCATGATCGCCCGCAATTTCGGTGGCGGGCCGGTCGGCATCGAGACGATCGCCGCAGGCCTGTCCGAGCCGCGCGACGCCATCGAGGACATCATCGAGCCCTACCTGATCCAGCAAGGCTTCATCCAACGCACGCCGCGCGGCCGCATGCTGACGGCCAATGCCTGGCGCCATCTCGGCCTCGACGCGCCAAAGGATTTGGCGCAGCAGCAGATCAACCTGTTCCAGGAAGAATAACCGCCAAGCGCTCAGGCGCGTGCTCCCAGACCAGTGATCAAGGATATGTGACCGGTCCTGCGTAAAATCTGCGCGTCTTCGCCGATTTACCGGCGTAATCGTGGATCTTATCGGACGCGTGCGGGGAACCGCTGCGCTCGAAGGGCTGGGAGCCAATCCATGATTACCAGACGCGGGTTCCTGCGCTTCATCGGCGGGTCGTTCCTGACCGCTGCCGCGCTCGGCGCCTATGCGGTCGGCATCGAGCCTATGCTCTTGACCCATGTGAAGCGCTACGCGCTGACGCCGCCGCACTGGCCTGATGGCTTGAAGCTGCGGGTTGTGGCGCTCACCGATATCCACGCCTGCCGGCCTTGGATGACGCAGGAACGGATCGCTTCGCTCGCCGAAGAGGCGAATGCATTGCAACCGGACGTCATCGTGCTGCTGGGTGACTATATCGCCGGCATGCCCCTGGTGACGGGACCGGTGACGCCATCGCAATGGGCATCCGCGCTGTCGGGCCTCAAGGCGCCACTCGGCGTGCTGTCGATCCTTGGCAATCACGATTGGTGGAGCGACGGCTTCGCGCAGCGCGCCGGGGCCGGCCCGACGATCGCGCGCAAGGCCCTCGAGAAGGTCGGTATCCCGGTGCTGGAGAACGATGTCGTTCGCCTGGAGAAGGATGGCCATCGCGTCTGGATCGCTGGCCTGGCCGACCAGCTGGCGCTGTTGCCGACCAGGAAGGGCGACGACTGCAAGGGATTGGACGATCTCGACGGCACGCTGGCCAAGGTCGGCGACACCGCGCCGATCATCCTGCTCGCCCACGAGCCGGACATTTTCCCGACCGTGCCGTGGCGGGTTTCGCTGACCCTGTCGGGCCACACCCATGGCGGGCAGGTGCGGCTGTTCGGCTATTCGCCTGTCGTGCCGTCACGTTTCGGCAATCGCTATGCCTATGGCCATGTCGTCGAGAACGACCGCAATTTGATCGTCTCCGGCGGGCTCGGCTTCAGCATCATGCCGGTGCGTTTCGGCGTGCGGCCGGAAATCATGCAGATCGACCTCGGCTGATGTGAGGAAGAGCTCTCAGTGAAGAGAGCGGATCACGTCCATCACATCCGGCTCGGCCTTGTCGCCATTAAAGGCATCGACGATGCCGAAGGCGCCGCCATAGCCCCACACGGACCATGAGAAACCATGCGCCTCGGCGCGGGCGATCATGTCCTTGACGTAGGCGGCGCGGTACTCGCCCGGCATCACATAGGCATTGCCGTATTCCTGGCGGATCATGCCGAACTCGCCCAGCGTGATGTTTTCCGGCTTGATGCCGTTGGCTTTCGCCCATGCGTCGACCCTTTTGAACGGCGCGTCCATCAGGCCGAGCAGTTTTTCGGATGTGTCCATGCTGGCGACCTGTTCGTCGAGATAGGCCAGCAGGCCGCTCTGCCGTGTCCACGGCGCCACGGCCTTGATCCGGGCGCGGATGGTGTCCAGCGTCAGGTCGAGCCGCGCCTTCGGCACGGCGCCGAGCGGATAGGGTAGTCCGGTCACATAGGGGATAAAGTCGCCGGCCCAGGTCGCACCCTGGTGGGTGAGCAGGAACGGATCATAGGAGTGAAAAGTCCAGATGACATTGTCGTCGAGGATCGCCTTGGGATCGATCTTCTCCAGGGACGAAGCGGCGGAATAGCAGGCGCCGGTCAGCACCAGGGTCAATTTCACAGCCGATGACCGCGCCGCGGCGAATAATTTGCGCTGGCGGTCCGGCCAAAGGCTGGTGCCGGCGCTGTCGCAATCGACGATCGGTTCGTTCATAAGCTCGAAGGCGACTTGGCTCGGATCTTCGCCGGCCAGGGTGCGGGCCATCTTGCGCACCATATCGAGGTAGCGGTCGAACGTCTGGGGATCATCCATCACCTCGGCCATGCCGATCTTGCGGCTGCCGCCGGCCGGGATCAGGTGCATGTCGACGATCACCTTCAGGCCGGCGCGGTTGATCATGCGCACCGAGTCCAGCACGCTGGCATAGAGGTCGTCACGCAACGCCGCTGTCTGGCCGGACAGGAAAGGCGACGGGTCGACCGGCATGCGCAGGAAATCGAAACCCGCTTCCTTGAGCGCTCTGAGATCGTCATTCCCAAGGAATTTGCGCCATTCCGGATAGGGCAGGATGGCTTTGCGATCACCCCAGTGATCCTCGCCGGGCCAGGTGACCCACTGGTCGAGATTGAGGCCGCGCTTCATCGTGAAGGTCGCCGCCTGACCAGGCAGCGCCAACGCCAGCAGCACGAACAGCGCCGCCAAACTCTTGATCATCGCCGTCAACAGTGCCATCCGATGCTTTGTCGCGCGGAGAAGAGGTGCCTCTTCGGGACTTAAAAAGGAAGCGCAATGGGCGATCATGGTGAATCGGCGACGCTGCTGGCGGGGCTTTCCGGCGCGCTGACGGCGTTCGGCCACCGGCTGATGGCGCGGGTCTACTATGCCGACACCGATTTCTCCGGCGTCGTCTACCATGCGCGCTATCTCGAATTCCTCGAGCGCGGCCGCTCCGACTATCTCAGGCTTACCGGCGTGCATCACACGGAGCTCGCCGACGGCAAGCATGGCGAAAGAATAGTCTGGGTGGTGCGGCGCATGGAGATCGACTTCCGCAGCCCCGCCCGCATCGACGACATCCTGACCGTGGACACGCGCACCGACACGATTTCGGGCGCGCGCATCTTCATGGCGCAGCAGCTCAAGCGCGGCGACGAGGTGCTGGTCGAAGCCAAGGTCGAGGCGGCGATCATCGGCGAAAATGGCCGGCCGCGGCGCTTTCCCAAGGAATGGGTCGCGGCGTTCATGCCCAAGGTGGGCTGATATTCAGGTGATGCCGGCCTGCAAACGGCGGTCTCCTGCGCTTCCCCGTTCTACTGCGTCGCAGTAGAACTGCGCTCACGTACCCAAAAGTACGCTCCGCTCCGGTTCTGGGAGCCCACCGTTTTCGACTCGGCCTAACCTGAATCTCAACCCACCTTTGAACGGCATCTGAGTTGACGCAGGCCCGGTTCGGTTGAGTGGCAGGCGCGGCAATGCGCCGCGCCTTATTTACTAACCCATCCTTAACCATAACGGTTCATGAAGAGATTGGTGAAGATTGGCGTTATCCAACGCCTTCCTTTCACCAATATTTGCCCTGAAAAGGCCACCAACGGCACGGTTTGGGGCGTCCGGTAGCTTCGTGCGAACCGACCACAAGGGATGCCAGGGGCCAGCCGCCAGCTTCGCCCGGAAATCTTAAGGACGTAATGATGGAAAATATCGCACTCGCCGATCCGGGCGCGCAATTGTCGATTTGGGCGCTGTTCATGCAGGCCAGCTGGGTGGTCAAGCTGGTCATGATCGGGCTGCTCTGCGCCTCGGTCTGGACCTGGGCGATCATCATCGACAAGCTGGTTGCCTATGGCCGCATGCGGCTGGCGCTGAACCGCTTCGAGCAGGTCTTCTGGTCCGGGCAGTCGCTGGAAGAGCTCTACCGCACGCTCGCCGACCGCAAGACATCAGGCATGGGCGCCATTTTCGTCGCCGCCATGCGCGAGTGGAAGAAGAGTTTCGAGAAGGGCGCCAAGACGCCGCTCGGTCTGCAGACGCGCATCGACAAGGCGATGGACCTGGCGCTGACCCGCGAGATGGAAAAGCTGGAGGGTCGCCTCGGCTTTCTCGCCACCACCGGCTCGGCGGCCCCGTTCATCGGTTTGTTCGGCACGGTCATCGGCATCATGACCTCTTTCCAGGCCATTGCCGGCTCCAAGAACACCAGCCTCGCTGTGGTTGCGCCCGGTATCGCCGAGGCGCTGCTGGCGACGGCCATCGGCCTGCTCGCCGCCATCCCGGCCGTCATTGCCTACAACAAGCTGTCATCGGATGCGAGCAAGCTCGCAGTGCGCATGGAGGGGTTCTCCGACGAGTTCTCCGCCATACTCTCGCGCCAAATCGATGAAAAAGTCGCGCCGAAGGCCTGAGGAGTAGCTGATGGGTATGTCCGTAGGCATGGCGGGACGCGGCGGGCGCGGCCACAGGCGGCGCGGCCGTCACCACGCTCTGATGTCGGAGATCAACGTCACGCCGATGGTCGACGTGATGCTGGTGCTTTTGATCATCTTCATGGTCGCGGCGCCGATGCTGACCGTCGGCGTGCCGATCGACCTGCCCGACACGCAGGCCAAGGCGATGAATGCCGACACGCAGCCGATCACCGTCTCGATCAACGCAGCCGGCCAGATCTATCTCCAGGAAACCGAGATTCCGATCGAAGAGCTGGTGGCCAAGCTGCAGGCGATCTCGAAGACCGGTTACGAGGAGCGGATCTTCATCCGTGGCGACAAGTCTACCGACTATGGCACGGCGATGAAGGTGATGGCCCGCATTTCGGCCGCCGGCTACAAGAATATCGGCCTGGTTTCGCTGCAGGAACAGGATCAATAGACGCGCGATGAAGACCGGCCTCACCACATCGGTGATCTTGCACACGGCGGTGCTGGCCTTTGGCCTGTTCACCTTGTCGGCGCCGGCCGCGCTTCCGTCCGCCGATGTCGAGTCGGTCGCGGTCGATATCGTGCCGATGGAAGCCATAGCGCAGACGCTGCAGGGCGACAAGAAGGCCGTGATGCATGAAAAGCCGGCGCCGCTGCCGACGCAGCGTCCCGACATCGTGCCGGCCGCGCAGAAGGTCGGCGAAAACAGCGTCGACACTGACAAGCCGATAACGCCGGAGGCCAAGCCGAAGCCCGTCGACATGACCTCGGCCCCGCCGCCCGCGCCGACCCCCAAAGAGACGCCGAAGACCGAGGACGTGCCGAAGCCGCAGGAAAAGCCGAAGCCCATTCCGGCGACGGAAGTGGCGCCCGCGCCAACGCCCAAGGAAGAGGTCAAGCCCGAGCCGGTCAAGCAGACCGAGCCCAAGCCGACGCCGGCCAAGCCGGCGCCGACCCCGCCGCCGCAGGACAAGACCGCGGCAATAGATCCGACGCCCGAAGTCAAGCCGGATGCCGTCGCCGAGGCCATAGCCAAGGACCCGCCAACCGAAGAGACGCAATTGCCGAGCTCGGCGCCCGCGCCGGAAGCGCGGCCGAAGCCGCAGCCGGCACAGGCTGAAAGCGCCAAGGCGCCGGAACGCAAGGATGCCGGCAAGCCGGTCAAGGAAGCGTCGTCGAAGCCGAAGTCCGACGACAAGCAATTCAACGCCAATGAGATCTCGGCCCTGCTTGACAAGCAGAAGCCATCCGGTGGCGGTGCCAAGCGTTCGACGCAGCAGGCTTCGCTCGGCGGCGACAAGGATCAGGGCCAGAAGCTGTCGAAGTCGGAGCAGGGCGCCCTGGAAAGCCAGTTGGGTGGTTGCTGGACGTTGCCGGTCGGCCTCGAGGGCTCGGAGAATTTCGTCGTGGTCGTGCGCTTCAACCTGAATAACTCCGGCAAGCTCGACGGCCGCCCCTCCGTCGAGAAGTCGAGCGGCAACCGGCAGTTCGATGAAAGCGCGGTTCGCGCGGTTCAGAAATGCGATGTGGCCGGCCTGCAGGTCCCTGCCGGCAAGCAGGACATCTGGAACGACATCCGGGTCACTTTCGATCCAAGGGAGATGCTCGGCCTCTAGGCCTGGCGTCCACCCAATCAAAAGAAGAGAAGCGAGAAGATATGAGATCCTTCCTCAAGCCGCTCCTGACGATTGCAGCCATGGCGCTGGGCATGGCGGCCGTGGTCCCCATGCCGGCATGGGCGCTCGTCGAGCTCAACGTCAACAAGGGCAATGTCGAGCCGCTGCCGATCGCCATCACGGATTTCCAGGGTGGCGACGCGCTTGGCGCCCAGATTTCCCAGATCGTCACAGCCGACCTGAAGCGCTCCGGCCTGTTCGCGCCGATCGACAAGAGCGCCTTCATCGAAAAGATAACGAACCCGGATGCGGCTCCTCGCTTCGACGACTGGAAGGTGATCAATGCACAGGCGCTGGTTACCGGCAGCGTCAGCAAGGAAGCTGACGGACGCATCCGCGCGCAGTACAGGCTTTGGGACACCTTTGCCGGACAGCAGATGGCCGGTGAGCAGTTCTTCGCCAACGACGCCAATCAGCGCCGTGTCGCCCACATCATCGCCGACGCCATCTACGAGCGGCTGACCGGCGAAAAGGGTTATTTCGACACGCGCGTCGTGTTCATCGACGAATCCGGCGCCAAGAACGCGCGCAAGAAGCGCCTGGCCATCATGGACCAGGACGGCGCCAATGTCCGCTACCTCTCGGATGGCCGCTCGATCGTGCTGACGCCGCGTTTCTCGCCGAACCGGCAGGAAATCACCTACATGTCCTACGAGAGCGGCCAGCCGCGGGTCTATCTCCTGCAGATCGAGACCGGGCAGCGCGAACTGGTCGGCAATTTCCCCGGCATGACCTTTGCGCCGCGCTTCTCGCCCGACGGCCAGAAGGTGATCATGAGCCTGCTGCGCGACGACGGCAATTCCAACATCTTCGCCATGGACCTGCGCAGCCGCTCGACGACGCGGCTGACCAACTCGACGGCCATCGACACCTCGCCTTCCTATTCGCCCGACGGCAGCAAGGTGGTGTTCACCTCCGACCGCGGCGGCCGCGCGCAGATCTATGTCATGGGCGCCGACGGCTCGGGCCAGACCCGCATCTCCTTCGGCGACGGCGTCTATTCGACGCCGGTGTGGTCGCCGCGCGGCGATCTCATCGCCTTCACCAAGCAGACCGGTGGCGAATTCCAGATCGGCGTCATGAAGACCGACGGCTCGGGCGAGCGCATCCTGTCGTCAGGTTTCCAGCAGGAAGGACCGACCTGGGCGCCGAATGGCCGCGTCTTGATGTTCTTCCGCGACTCCAATGGCGGCCCGAAACTGGTTTCGGTCGACCTGACCGGCCGCAACGAGCAGCCGATCCCGACCTCGAACTTCGCATCCGATCCGGCTTGGTCACCGCTGCTGGAATAAGTTCGGCCGAATTGCCACACATGCTGAAAAGGGGCCGTTTCGGCCCCTTTTCCATGCATTGGTCGCGTTTTGGCCGCATTTACGCCTACGGTCCGCGTGAAATGTGGCTTCAAGCCAATGGTTGCGGACGGGCAGCCTAAACCAAATTTTAACCGTGTTTCTTGAATGCCGGTTAACCCAAACGTGGTTACTGGGTGATCAACGAAATCACTCGAAATGCGAAGGAGAGGCGGCATGGGCCGTATCGCAGCACTTACCAGAAACCCGGTCATGATCGCGCTGGTGGCGATGCTCGCCATCGCCGGTTGCGCTTCGAAGAAGACGCCGAACAACGCCGCCGACCTTGGCCTCAATGGTGCCGGCGCCGCAACGCCCGGCTCGGCGCAGGACTTCACCGTCAACATTGGCGACCGTATCTTCTTCGATACGGATTCGTCGTCGATCCGCGCCGACGCGCAGACGACACTTGCCCGCCAGGCGCAGTGGCTGAACCAGTACAAGCAGTATGCCATCGTCGTCGAAGGTCACGCCGACGAACGCGGCACGCGCGAATACAATCTGGCGCTCGGCGCCCGCCGCGCCGCCGCCGCCCGCGACTTCCTGGTTTCCAAGGGTGTCGCTTCCAGCCGTCTGAAGACCATTTCCTACGGCAAGGAACGTCCGGTCGCGGTGTGCGACGACATCTCCTGCTGGTCGCAGAATCGCCGTGCCGTCACCACGCTCAGCGGCGCCGGGTCCTGAGTTGCCCGCGTCGGGAGACGCGAGCGCGCCGACTGGCAAAAATGCAACACAGCTTCGCGAAAGGCGGCCTTCGGGCCGCCTTTTTCATATCCGGGTGCCCGAAACAAAATTTGGCCGAAGTCTCGCGTCCTGCTATGAGCCGAGGGCGCTTGGCTGGTCCCATTCTGATTGGAAGGCGCGAACAGACTAACGACACACGGCGAGAGGCACATGCATTTGAGATCGGTTCTGAGCGGCACGCTTGCGGCGCTGCTCCTATCAGGCTTCACCGCCCTGGCAAGCGGCCCGGGGGCAAGCGGCACCGGGCAATCGACCGACAGCGGCTTTTCCTTCCATCTGCCGAGCATCGAGTTGCCCAGCCTCTTCGGCGACAAGAAGAAACCCGACCAGGTCCAACTCGCGCAGCAGTCGAACGGCGCCGGCGCCACCGGGCTCGAGGACCAGCTGCGCCAGATGAACGGCAAGATCGAAGAGCTCAATTTCCAGATCCTGCAGATGCAGGAACAGATCCGCAAGCAGCAGGAAGACAACGAGTTCCGCTTCCAGCAGCTTGAAGGCGGCGCGCAGGGCGGACAGCCGCCGGCGCAGAAGAAATCCGACGCCACCACCGGCACCAACACCGATGTGGCGGTGGCCCCGGCAACGCAGGCTCCGGCTGATGCCGGCGCCGCGCCTGGCGGCAATCAGTCCGCGGGCGGCAAGACGGTCGAGGACGTCATCGTCGAATCCCCCGATGGCGATCCCGGCAAGGTGATCCCGGGCACGGGAGCGCCGGAAAAGACCTTTGGTTCCATCACCGTCGACAAGAACGGCAATGTGATCGATGCCGGCGGCAACACCCAGTCAACCGCGCCGGTGCAAGACACGGCCCCGGCGAGCAAGGCCCCGGCCAAGGCCGGCAAGTCCAATGGCACGATCGTCGCGGCGCTGCCTTCCACCAAGGACCCGGAAGAGCTTTACCGCAATTCCTATCAGTTCATCCTGTCGGGCGACTACAGCACCGCCGAGCAGGGTTTTCGCGATCATATCTCGCGCTTCCCCCGTGATGCGAAGACGGCGGACGCGCATTACTGGCTGGGTGAATCGCTGCTTGGCCAGCAAAAATACCGCGACGCGGCCGAGGTCTTCCTCGCCGCCAGCAAGGACTACCCCAAGGCCAAGAAGGCGCCCGACATGCTGCTGAAGCTCGGCGTGTCGCTGGTCGGCCTCAAGCAGCACGACGTCGCCTGTGCCACGTTCAGCGAAGTCGGCAAGCGCTACCCCGACATCTCCAATGCACTCAAGGAACGCGTCAAGCAGGAGAAGGCCCTGGCTGCGTGCTGATCTCTCCCAGGCATGTCTTGGTCCCCGGACCGCGACCATTTTTGGACGACATGCGTTGATGCTCGACACCGAGCCTGATCTTTCGACCAGACTTTTTTCGCATATCGATTTTACCCACGGCGCCGTTGCGGCCGTGTCCGGCGGCAGCGACTCGACCGCCCTGCTTCTCCTTCTCAAACAGCATCTCGACCGAACCGCATCGTCCGCGAAGCTGCTGGCCGTGACGATCGACCATGGCCTGCGACAGGGTTCGGCAGCCGAGGCGCAAGCCGTGGCGAAGCTGTGCGCCGAGCGCGGCATTGCCCACCGTATCCTGACGTGGTCCAGGCGCAAGCCATCGACCGGCCTGCCGGCGGCGGCGCGGGAAGCGCGCTACAATCTGCTGGCCGAGGCGGCGCGCGCGGAAGGCATCGGCCTGATCGTCACCGGTCATACCGCCGACGACCAGGCCGAGACGGTGCTGATGCGACATGCACGAGACCGGGAGCCTGCCGACCTGGCGGGCCGTGGGCTTGCCGGCATGGCACCTGGCACTCTCTATGACTGGCGCGAGTGGGTCATTCGCCCGCTTCTGGGCATGCGGCGCTCGGCGCTTCGCGATTTCCTGCGGCGCGAACATGTCGGCTGGGCCGATGACCCGACCAATATCGACGAGGCCTTCGAGCGGCCGCGCGTGCGCGCAGCACTCGCCGGCGAAAGTGCCGGGCATGTGGAGGATGTGCTGAGGCTCGCCGGCCAGGCCGCCGTCGAGCGCAGACAGCTTGGCGCCCGCGCCGCCGATCTCATCCGTCGCTTCGCCAGCCAGCCGGGCACGGGCCTCATCCGGCTCGATCCCGCCCTGCTGACCGCGGGCGACGATCGGGCGGCCATCTATGCGTTGCGCATCCTGCTGGCCACCGCCGGAGGCGTTGCCTTCCTGCCGGACCAGGCGCGCAGCGAGGCGCTGTTCGGCCGGCTGAAGGCCGGATTTCTTTGCGCCACATTGTCGCGGACGGTGGTCGATTTCCGACGCGCCGGCCTCTTCCTGCGCCGCGAGGCGCGGGGCTTGCCACCCGCCGCAACCGCTGTCGACAACACTATCTGGGATGGCCGTCGCCACATCACATTGAACGACAGGGCCGACGCATTGTTGATCGCACCATTGGGCGCGACAGCGGCAAGGCGGCTGGCGATCGATGATGAAGAAACCCCGGCAAGCCTGATGCGCGCCGCATTGGCCGCGGAACCGGCATCGCGGCAAGCCCTTGAAAACCCTGGTTTGCCGTGGGGCGAGCCGGGGTCGCCAGCGTTCGTGGCGCGACCGGTCGTGTCGCCTTTTTCCCACTTCCTGCCATCCTTCGATCTGGCGCCGGCGCGGGCCGTCGCCGAATTGATCGGCGCGTCAGCGCTTCCCGCTTCGCCATGGGGCGGCCACAGTGCCGATTGATGGTGGTCGAAAGCTTAACCCAGACGTGCTGTTCTGCTTGGCAAGGGGGGGCGCTCTCCCTATGTTAGGCCCAAGTTTCCTCTCATGATGCTGTCCGTGCGCGGACGCCAACGGGACAATTGATGAATCCGAACTATCGCAACCTCGCGCTCTGGGCGATCATAGCGGTCCTGCTCATCGCTCTCTTCAATCTGTTCCAGACGCCGCAGACGCGCGGGGCTTCGAGCGATGTGCCTTATTCGCAGTTCCTGCAGGATGTCGCTGCCGGCCGGGTCAAGACGGTGACCATTGCGGGCGCCCGCATCACCGGCACCTACACCGACAATTCCACCGGCTTCCAGACCTATTCTCCCGGCGATCCCCAGCTGGTCTCGCGGCTGCAGGACAAGAACGTCACCATCAATGCGCGGCCTGAAACCGACAGTTCCAATTCGCTCTTCGGTTACCTGATCTCCTGGCTGCCGATGATCCTGATCCTCGGCGTCTGGATATTCTTCATGCGCCAGATGCAGTCCGGATCCGGGCGCGCCATGGGTTTTGGCAAGTCGAAGGCCAAGCTTCTGACGGAGGCGCATGGCCGCGTGACCTTCCAGGACGTCGCCGGTGTCGATGAGGCCAAGGAAGATCTGGAAGAGATCGTCGAGTTCCTGCGCGATCCGCAGAAGTTCCAGCGCCTCGGCGGCAAGATTCCGCGCGGCGTGCTTCTGGTCGGCCCTCCCGGGACAGGCAAGACGCTGCTCGCCCGCTCGGTCGCTGGCGAAGCCAACGTGCCGTTCTTCACCATTTCGGGTTCGGACTTCGTCGAGATGTTTGTCGGCGTCGGCGCGTCCCGCGTGCGTGACATGTTCGACCAGGCCAAGAAGAACGCGCCCTGCATCATCTTCATCGACGAAATCGACGCGGTCGGGCGCCATCGCGGCGCTGGCCTCGGCGGCGGCAACGACGAGCGCGAGCAGACGCTGAACCAGCTGCTGGTCGAGATGGACGGCTTCGAATCCAACGAAAGCATCATCCTGATCGCCGCCACCAACCGTCCCGACGTGCTCGATCCGGCGCTGCTGCGTCCGGGCCGTTTCGACCGCCAGGTGGTGGTGCCGAACCCCGACATCGTCGGCCGCGAGAAGATCCTCAAGGTGCATGTGCGCAACGTGCCGCTGGCGCCCAATGTCGACCTCAAGGTGGTTGCGCGCGGCACGCCGGGCTTCTCCGGCGCCGACCTCATGAACCTCGTCAACGAGTCGGCACTGATGGCGGCGCGGCGCAACAAGCGCCTCGTCACCATGGCCGAGTTCGAGGACGCCAAGGACAAGATCATGATGGGCGCCGAGCGCCGCTCGTCGGCCATGACCCAGGCCGAGAAGGAGCTGACCGCCTATCACGAGGCCGGTCATGCCATACTGGCGCTCAACGTGCCGTCGGCCGACCCGCTGCACAAGGCCACCATCATCCCGCGTGGCCGCGCGCTCGGCATGGTCATGCAGTTGCCGGAAGGCGACCGCTATTCGATGAGCTACAAATACATGATCTCGCGCCTCGCCATCATGATGGGCGGTCGCGTCGCCGAGGAGTTCAAGTTCGGCAAGGAGAACATCACCTCGGGCGCTTCCTCTGACATCGAGCAGGCGACCAAGCTGGCGCGCGCCATGGTCACGCGCTGGGGCTTCTCCGACAAGCTCGGCCATGTCGCCTATGGCGACAATCAGGAGGAAGTGTTCCTCGGCCATTCGGTGGCGCGCACGCAGAACATTTCGGAAGAGACCGCGCAGATCATCGACGCCGAAGTGCGCCGCCTGATCGACGAGGCCTATTCGACGGCAAAGTCCATCCTGACCAAGAAGAAGAAGGAATGGATCGCGCTGGCGCAGGGGCTGCTCGAATACGAGACGCTGTCGGGCGACGAGATCAAGCAGCTGATCGCCGGCGAAAAGCCCGCGCGCGACCTCGGCGACGACACGCCGCCCAGCCGCGGCTCGGCCGTGCCGAAGTCCGGAGGCCGCCGCAAGAAAGGCCCCGAGCCCGAAGGCGGCATGGAGCCACAGCCGTCGAGCTGAGCCAGGGCGGACAGCAGATCCTCGGGACAAGCCCGAGGATCACGGCTCAACGTCTGCGTGACCGCTCTATCCGCCGTATTCGATTTTTATGATTCAGCTTTCAGCCGCGCATTGCACAGGCTGTAATAACCGCCGCCCTTCTGGATCCAGCGAAGGCCGTTCAACGTACCCGCCTCCTTGTTGCCGTGGTACCCCTGCAGGCAGGTCTTCATCCGCGCCTTCGCGGGCTTTTCGGTCTTGAACTCGGCGGCGAGGGTGGTTGGGAATGTCACGCCCGCCGGCGCTACAGTGGGGGCGACTGCCGCTTCGGTTTCCTTTTTCGGCTGCGGCGTGGTTTTGACGGTATCCCCGCTGACACTCTCCGCAGCGGGCGTCGCGCATTTCTCCTTGCGGAAAGCGGCCCAGTCCATGCCGTTCAGAGTGCCGCCTTCTTTGGCTGTCCGATAGGTCTCGCCACATTCCTTCATCGTCAGTGCGCTTGCAGGGGCGACGCTCCAAGCAACCGATGCCGTCACAGCCAATACCGCCAATTTCAAATTGGGCATAAGAACCTCCCGGTTGATAACAAGTTAGTTAGACATCCTTTTGTATACTGTTTGTTCCTGATATGTTCAACTAGAATCTTTGGGAGCTGGCGATAAGCCCGGCGGTGGGCGGTGTGGGCGAATTGATGCCGGAAGCTCCCGCGATAGATGCGAACAAGGCCGCGCGAGCAACAAAAGGCCCGCGAAGCAGATGCATCGCGGGCCTTGCCTATCCTTGCCAGACTTTCTGTCTAGCTCAATTCGATCTCAGCCGGCTCATGCCTCATCGATCCGGGGAATGCGTAGCCTAGCCCTTCAGCTTGGCATTGCACAGGCTGTAGAAGCCGCCGCCCTTCTGGATCCACTTCAGGCCGCCAAGCGCGTTGGCGTCCTTGAGGACATAGTACTGGTCGAGGCAGGTGTGCATGCGGCCCTTTCCGGGGGTCTCGCTGGCATATTTCGGCGAGATCGCGGACGGGAAGGTGACGCCCTTGGGCGCAACCGTCGTCGGCTTTGCCGGCTCCTTGGTGTAGTTTGCCTCGCTCGGAGCAGGCACGCTGTCGTCATCGGCGGCGGCGGCGCCGCATTCGGCCTTGCGGAAGTCGTTCCACTTCTGGCCCTTCAGCGTGTTCGCCGTCTTGGCAGCCTGGTACTTGGCGCTGCATTCGGCCATGGTCAGGCCCTTGCCGTCGGCCGGAGCCGCGGCTGCCTTGGTGGTTGCCGGCTTGGTGGTGTCAGCGGCGGCGGACGCGCCGGCGGCGCATTCGCTCTTGCGGAAGTCGTTCCACTTCATGCCGTTCAGCGTGCCGGCGGCCTTCGCCGCCTGGTACTTGGCGCTGCATTCCTTGGCCGTCAGGCCTTTCGCGGCGCCCGCGTCGGCGGCCGCTGCCTTGGCCGCCTTGGCCGGCTTGGTTTCGGCTGCCTTCTTCGTGTCGGCCGGTTTGGTATCCGTCGTGGCGGCGGCATCGGTGCCGCATTGTGCCTTGCGGAACTGGTTCCAGGTCTGTCCGGCCAGTGTCCCCGCATCCTTGGCGGCGTTATACTTCGTGCTGCACTCGGCCATCGTCAGTGCGTTGGCTGGCGCGGCCAGGAACAACGTCACTACGGCGAGGCCGGTCAAAGTGGCAAGTCGGTGGATGAGCATAGCGTTTCTCCGTTGCAGCAGCCCATTATACGTCCCAGCGAATCAATAACGCTCAACGGTCGGTTGCGCCAGATGCTAAGTGGCGTATATATCGCCCAAAGCTTGCTCCTCCCGATAAGGTGATGAAATCATTGTCCCTTGCCGGGTTAAAAACAAGATTTTCCGCGTGCAGCTGCAGCGTATAGCTCGCAGAACTGGTATATTGCAGCGCCGCGGTGCCGCCAGGTCAGGATGCAGCCTTGTTGTGTGCGGTGCACAACAATGCTTTTCTAAGGATTGGTAACATATAATCACACAATGTGATCATGACGCGCTGGCCAATTATGGCATGAGACGCCGGCAAAGAACCTTCAGGGAATTGAACTAGCATGGCAGGGAATTACTTCGGCACGGACGGTATCCGCGGGCGCGCCAACAAGTTTCCGATGACCGCGGAAATCGCCATGCGGGTCGGCATGGCTGCCGGCCTTTCGTTCCAGCGCGGCAGCCACCGCCATCGTGTCGTTCTGGGCAAGGACACTCGGCTTTCCGGCTACATGATCGAGAATGCGATGGTGGCGGGTCTCTGCGCCGCCGGCATGGATGTGTTCCTGCTCGGCCCGATCCCGACCCCGGCCGTCGCCATGCTGGTGCGTTCGCTGCGCGCCGATATCGGCGTCATGATATCCGCTTCGCACAACCCCTATTACGACAACGGCATCAAGCTGTTCGGTCCGGACGGCTACAAGCTCTCGGACGAGATCGAAGAGCGCATCGAGGGCATGCTCGACAAGGATATCGAACTGACACTCGCCGATTCCGACGGGCTTGGCCGCGCCAAGCGTGTCGACGGCGTGCATGACCGCTACATCGAGTTCGCCAAGCGCACATTGCCGCGCTCGATGTCGCTTTCGGGCCTCAGGATCGTCGTCGATTGCGCCAATGGCGCGGCCTACAAGGTGGCGCCCGAGGCGCTGTGGGAACTCGGCGCCGAAGTCGTGGCCATCAATGTCGAACCCAACGGCTTCAACATCAACAAGGAATGCGGCTCGACGCATCCCGCCGGCCTGCAGAAGAAGGTGCATGAAGTGCGCGCCGATATCGGCATCGCGCTCGATGGCGATGCAGACCGTGTCGTCATCGTCGACGAGAATGGCGCGATCGTCGACGGCGACCAGATCATGGCGATGATCGCCGAGTCCTGGCATCAGAGCGGACGGCTTGCCGGTGGCGGCGTGGTTTCGACGGTCATGTCCAATCTCGGCCTCGAACGCTTCCTCGGAGACATGAAGCTGCAGTTGCACCGCACCAAGGTCGGCGACCGCTATGTCGTGGAGCATATGCGCGCGCATGGGCTCAATGTCGGCGGCGAGCAGTCGGGCCACATCGTGCTGTCGGATTTCTCGACCACCGGCGACGGCCTGGTGTCGGCGCTGCAGGTGCTGGCCTGCATCAAGCGCCAGGGACGCCCGGTGAGCGAACTGTCGAAGAAGTTCGAGCCGGTGCCGCAGCTCTTGAAGAATGTCCGTATCGCCGGCGGCAAGCCGCTCGAGGAAGCTCCGGTCAAGGCCGCGATCGAGGATGCGCGCAACCGTCTCGGCAAGGCCGGGCGTCTGGTCATCCGTCCGTCCGGCACCGAGCCGCTGATCCGTGTCATGGCCGAGGGCGACGATCCGCAACTGGTCGAGGCCGTCGTCAACGACATCGTCGAGGTCATTTCGGAGACCCGCAGCGCGGCCTGATCTCCGGCGCGCCGAGGCGCGTCACACCACCGTTCCGGTTGCATCAAGGCCCGCCATTTCGGCGGGCTTTTTATTGGCCGGGGACCGACCCCCTTACTATCGAAATCATTCCCGGATTCCTCGAATTTTAGAGATTCGTGGTTAATCGACAGGGTTAAACGCCTTTTAACTTTTCCAATTCATTATCCACGCCTGAAAGCCAATCTCGTTCGGACGCGATCGCGTGCCGAGGGTTCCTAGGGGTGATAAGCATGTTCAATACAGCAAGAAAGGCCCTGTTCGCGTTGCTGTTCGCGGGCCTGGCCTGGCCAGTGCTCGCAGCCGACCTGCCTGAGCCGCAGGTCGAAGAGGCGCCGCCACCACCAGTCTACGAGCAGCCGGTCGACGTCGGCGGCTGGTATATCCGTGGTGACATCGACTATCACAAGTCTAATTTGCGTGGAATCGACTACTCGACCTATTCCCTCGATCCTTGCAACTGCGGCAACATCATTGTCGGTGGCAAAAGTTTCGATTACGGCAAACTCAAGGGCGGCTTCTCGCTCGGCGGCGGCGTCGGCTACAAGATCAGCGATCATCTGCGTGCTGACGTGACCGCCGACTACTGGTTCAAGTCGAACTTCAACGGCGGCACCTCGGATCTCGTCTCGACGTCGACCGAAGTGTCGAAGATGAGCGCCCTGCTGCTGCTGGCCAATGCCTATGTCGATATCGGCACCTGGCACGGCATCACGCCCTATGTCGGCGCCGGTATCGGCGGCGCGCGCGTCAAGTGGGATACGGTCTACGACCCCAACACCACCGAGACCAACCCGGGGGCATCCAACTGGCGCTTCGCTTACGCTCTGATGGCCGGCGCCTCCTACTGCTTGACCGACAAGATCATCCTTGATGCGGGCTATCGTTTCTCCCATATCCAGGGCGGCCGCATGTTCGAATGGGATGCGAGCAGCGCCGGCCCGGGCTTCGATCGCGGCATCAACACCCACGAGGTGCGCGGCGGCCTGCGCTATCAGTTCGGTGGCAACAATGGGTGCGCGGCACCGGTGGTGGCCTACCAGCCCGAACCTGAGCCGGTCTACACCAAGTAAGACTTTCCTGCCTCGAATGCTTGCGAACCGCCCGGCTCAGCCGGGCGGTTTTCGTTTGGGCCGGTGTCAATGGAGCGCCCGGAGCGTCGCCTGGAACCGAAGTCGTCTTGGGCGACATACGTCGGCGAACTCAATTCGCTAACGCTCTGTTAGCCTTAACCGTGACTTAACCACTATGGTTAACAATGCTTCCTGAAACGATGGCTGCCGCGTTGATTGCAGGTGTCGTCAAATCCGGGAGTCGGGGACCATGACACTCACATCGCGTATTGTGCTGGCGCTTGCCGGATTAGGCCTCTTGCCGCTGACACCGGCAGTCGCCGCCGACTACGATCCACCGATCTACGCCGACCAGGCGCCCGACTATGTGCCGGTCGAGGTCGGTTCCGGCTGGTATCTGCGCGGCGACGTCTCCTATCTGGTGCAGAAGAGCTTCGAAAATGGGGATTTCACCTTCCCGTCAACGATCAACAACGAAAGCTTTGGTGAGAGCGAAGACGCATTATTTGCGAGCGTCGGCTTCGGATATCATTTCAACGATTACCTTCGCGCCGATCTCAACTTCGGCTATCTGCCCGGCAACAACGCCAGCGCCAGCTATAATGATACAGCGGTCATAACGTTGCCGACATTGCCGACCGTGGCATCGGTATCGTTGAAGAATTACGCCTTCTCGGGGCTGCTCAATGGCTATGTCGATCTCGGGACGTATGTCGGGATCACGCCTTATCTCGGCGCCGGCATCGGTGTCGTGCGCAGCACGCACAAGCTTTCGGCGCGCTACACGGACAACAATGTCCCCGCCAACAGTTTCAACGTGCAGGACAACAAGACGCAATACTCCTTGGCCTATACGCTGAATGCGGGCCTTGCCTACCAGGTGACGAAGAACGTTTCCGTCGATCTGGGCTATCAGTATTTCTCCGCTCCGGATGCCGAATATGTGACGGCCGAAAGCCTGACCTCCTTTCCGGTCAAAAAGGGGATCAGCAATCACCAGGTCAAACTCGGGCTGCGCTACGATCTCTGGTAGGCCTGCGACAGACGAGATTTTGACGGCGGATCTCTGCGGTCCGCCGTTTGCGTTTGAAATCACGCGATCCTGATCGCGGATCGCCGGTATCCCGGCAGCGACAAAAACTTTCCTCTTGACGCCCGAGGCCTGAACGCATATCGCCGTCCGTGGGCCACCCCTCCCCAACGAGGGGCCACTATCTGGAAGGATAGACCACGATGACGACGCATACGAAGCCCGGACTCCGTCCGGCAAACCCCAATTTCTCCTCAGGTCCCTGCGCAAAACGCCCCGGCTGGTCGGTCGAGGCGCTGAAGAATGCCGCGCTCGGCCGTTCCCATCGCGCCAAGATCGGCAAGACCAAGCTCGAACAGGCGATCGAGCTGACGCGCGAAATCCTCCAGGTTCCGGCGGACTACCGCATCGGCATCGTGCCGGCGTCGGACACGGGCGCCGTCGAGATGGCGCTGTGGTCGCTGCTCGGCGAGCGCGGCGTCGACATGGTCGCCTGGGAAAGCTTCGGCTCCGGCTGGGTCACCGACGTGGTCAAGCAACTCAAGCTGCCCGACGTGCGCAAGCTCGAGGCTGGCTACGGCGAATTGCCGGATCTGGCCAAGATCGATTTCGCCCGCGACGTGGTCTTCACCTGGAACGGCACGACCTCTGGCGTGCGCGTGCCGAACGGTGATTTCATTCCTGCCGACCGCAAGGGCCTGACCATCTGCGACGCCACTTCGGCGGCGTTCGCGCAAAGGCTCGATTTCGAAAAGCTCGATGTCGTTACCTTCTCCTGGCAGAAAGTGCTGGGCGGCGAGGGCGCGCATGGCATGCTGATCCTGTCGCCCCGCGCCGTTGCGCGGCTGGAGAGCTACAAGCCTGCATGGCCGCTGCCGAAAATCTTCCGCCTGACCTCCGGCGGCAAGCTGATCGAGGGCATCTTCAAGGGCGAGACCATCAACACGCCGTCGATGCTGTGCGTCGAGGACTATCTCGACGCGCTGCACTGGGCCAAGTCGATCGGCGGCCTCGATGTGCTGGTCGCCAGGGCGGATGCCAATGCCGCCGTGCTCGACGGATTTGTCGACAGGTCCTCGTGGCTCGGCCATCTCGCCGTCCAGCCGGAGACGCGGTCGAACACCTCGGTCTGCCTGTCCTTCACCGATCCGGATATCGCGGCGCTCGACGCCGACGGACAGGCGGCTTTCGCCAAGGGGCTGGTCTCGGCGCTCGACAAGGAAGGTGTCGCCTATGACATCGGCTCCTATCGCGACGCGCCTCCGGGCCTGCGTATCTGGTGTGGTGCGACGGTCGAGACGTCGGATCTCGAGGCGCTGCTGCCCTGGCTCGACTGGGCTTTCGCCGCGCAGAAGGCGTCGCTGAAAGCGGCGGCCTGAGACTTCCGTGGCGGCCCGCGGGCCGCCCATTCCCGGATCAATCCCATTTCAAGGAGGCCGCCATGGCGCCCCGCGTTCTCGTCTCTGACAAACTCTCTCCCACCGCCGTGCAGATATTCAAGGATCGCGGCGTCGAGGTCGACTATCTGCCCGACCTCGGCAAGGACAAGGAAAAGCTGCTCGAAGTGATCGACCAGTATGACGGCCTTGCCATCCGCTCGGCGACCAAGGTCACCGAAAAGCTGATCAACGCCGCCACCAGGCTCAAGGTCATCGGCCGCGCCGGCATCGGCGTCGACAATGTCGATATCCCGGCGGCGAGCCGCAAGGGTATCATCGTGATGAACACGCCCTTCGGCAATTCGATCACCACAGCCGAGCATGCCGTGGCGATGATCTTCGCCCTGGCGCGCCAGATCCCGGAAGCCAACGCCTCGACCCATGCCGGCAAATGGGAGAAGAACCGCTTCATGGGCGTCGAGATCACCGGCAAGACGCTGGGCGTCATCGGCTGCGGCAATATCGGCTCGATCGTCGCCACACGCGGCGTCGGCCTGAAGATGCATGTCATCGCCTTCGACCCGTTCCTGTCGGACAAGCGTGCCGAGGAGCTCGGCGTCGACAAGGTCGAGCTCGATGAGTTGTTCGCGCGCGCGGACTTCATCACGCTGCACACGCCGCTGACCGACAAGACGCGCAACATCATCGATGCCGCGGCAATCGCCAAGATGAAGAACGGCGTGCGCATCATCAATTGCGCGCGCGGCGGGCTGGTCGTCGAGGCCGATCTGATCGCGGCGCTGAAGAGCGGCAAGGTGGCGGGCGCCGGCATCGACGTGTTCGAGGTGGAGCCGGCCGAGCAGAACGCCTTGTTCGGCATGGAAAACGTGGTCGCGACACCGCATCTCGGCGCCTCGACGGCGGAAGCGCAGGAGAATGTCGCGCTGCAGGTCGCCGAGCAGATGTCGGACTATCTGATCAAGGGCGCCGTCTCCAACGCCATCAACATGCCCTCGATCACGGCGGAAGAAGCGCCGCGGCTGAAGCCCTTCGTCAAGCTCGCCGAAGTGCTCGGCGCGTTTGTCGGCCAGGTCACCGAGGATCCGATCAAGGAGGTCGAGATCCTGTTCGACGGCTCGACCGCGACGATGAACACGCGCGCGCTGATCAGCGCGACGCTGGCCGGGCTGATCCGGCCGCAGGTCGCCGACGTCAACATGGTTTCGGCGCCGATCATGGTGAAGGAGCGCGGCATCATCGTCGCCGAGGTCAAGCGCGACAAGTCGGGCGTGTTCGACGGCTACATCAAGCTGACGGTCAAGACCGAGCACAGGACGCGCTCGATCGCCGGCACCTGCTTCTCCGACGGCAAGCCGCGCTTCATCCAGATCAAGGGCATCAACCTGGACGCCGAGGTCGGCCAGCACATGCTCTACACCACCAATGCCGATGCGCCCGGCATCATCGGCCTGCTCGGCACGGTGTGCGGCGAGAATGGCGTCAACATCGCCAATTTCCAGCTGGGCCGCAACCGGCCGGGCGGCGACGCCATCGCACTGCTCTATCTTGACGCGCCGTTCCCGGAAAAGGTGCTGGAGCAGGTGCGGGCGCACAAGTCGATCGATTCTGCCAAGCGGCTGCAGTTCGACGTCGGCGGGATCTGATCCCGGCTTTCGCCAAGGTCGGAAGGCGCGGCGTTTGCCGCGCCTTCTTGCTGCTCAGCGCGCCTTGGCCCGCGGGGGCACCGCCATCTTGCGCCCGCTATGTTCGGCAAGCCCGATGCCACCCAGCACGAGGACCAGCGCCAGCGCCTGATAGAGCTGGAACGTCTCGCCGACGATCAGCACCGAAAGCAGCGTGCCGAAGATCGGCACCAGATTGATGAACAGTCCGGCGCGGTTGGCGCCGATCAGCTCGTTGCCCCTGATGTAGGTTATCTGCGAGACGACCGAGGCGCCGATCGCGGTGTAGACGATGACCGTCCAGCCGCGCGCGTCGGGCACGATGGCCTTGCCGGCGGCGACCTCCCACAGCATGAAGGGCAGCGAGGTGACGAGCGCGGCGATCGACATCGCCAGCATCAGGCTCTGCCAGCGCATAGCCGGCTTCAGCCGCAGCCCGACCGAATAGCCGCTGTAGAGGACGACCGCCACCAGCATGATGGCGTCGCCGAAATTGAGCTCCAGCGTCAGCAGCCGGCGCGGATCTCCGTGGCAAGCGGTCAGGATCACGCCGGCAATGGTCAGCACGACGCCGGCGATCTGCGCCCAGTTCACGCGCAGCCGGAAGAAGACGAAATTGGCCGTCATGATCAGGATCGGCATCGCCGCCTGTTCGATCGAGACGTTGATCGCCGTCGTATAGTTGAGCGCCGTGTAGAAGATCACGTTGAACAGCGTGAAGCCGCTGGCGCCGAGTGCCGCCAGAATGAGCCAGTGCCGGCGCACCACGGGCCAGTCCTGCTGGATCGTGCGCCAGCCGATCGGCAGCAGGATCGCCACTGCCAGCACCCAGCGCAGGAAGACCAGCATCATCGGCGAGACGTGATCGACCGCCAGCTTGCCGGCCACGGAATTGCCACCCCACAGCAAGGTGGTGAGCAGCAGGAGTAGATAGGCGCTTCGATGCATCGCGGGATTCCGGCCGCGACGGATGCGTTGCGGTGTTTGCCGGCCTATTGCCCCTCTCAGCCCAAGTAAATGATGTCAAAGCCGAAAATTGTTGTGCCTCAGGGCATTTTCGACGGCAAAGAAAGGTCGCACTCGCGAGGTCTTGACGCTATAGAGGCCTGTCGTTTCGAACCATATCCAAGCCGCTCGGCGGCGTCTCAAGGGAAAAGAAACATGGCCAATGTGGTGGTCGTCGGCTCGCAATGGGGCGACGAAGGCAAGGGCAAGATCGTCGACTGGCTGTCGGAGCGCGCCGATGTCGTGGTGCGTTTCCAGGGTGGGCACAATGCCGGCCACACGCTGGTCGTCGACGGCAAGGTCTACAAGCTGTCGCTGTTGCCGTCCGGCGTCGTGCGGCAGGGCAAGCTGTCCATCATCGGCAATGGCGTTGTCTTCGACCCGCATGCCTTCGTGGCCGAAGTGGCCAAGCTCAAGGCGCAGGGCGTCGAAGTGACGCCGGATCGCCTGAAAATAGCCGAAAACACAGCGCTTATCCTGTCGCTGCACCGGGAGCTGGACGGATTCCGCGAGGACGCCGCGTCAAATTCCGGGACGAAGATTGGCACGACCCGCCGGGGCATTGGTCCGGCCTATGAGGACAAGGTGGGTCGGCGCGCGGTGCGGGTGATGGATCTGGCGGATTTGGAAACGCTTCCCCTGAAGGTCGACAGGCTGCTGACGCATCACAATGCGCTGCGCCGCGGGCTTGGCCATGGTGAAGTCACACATGACGCGATCATGGCCGAATTGACCTCGGTCGCCGACGAGATCCTGCCCTATATGGACCGGGTCTGGAAAATCCTCGACGACAAGCGCCGCGCGGGCGAACGCATCCTGTTCGAGGGCGCGCAAGGCACGCTGCTCGACATCGATCACGGCACCTATCCGTTCGTCACCTCGTCCAACACGGTGGCCGGGCAGGCAGCAGCCGGCTCGGGCGTCGGTCCGGGCGCCATCGGCTATGTGCTCGGCATCACCAAGGCCTACACGACACGCGTCGGCGAAGGTCCGTTCCCGACCGAACAGAAGAACGAGATCGGCGAATTCCTCGGCACGCGCGGCCATGAGTTCGGCGTCGTCACCGGGCGCAAGCGCCGCTGCGGCTGGTTCGACGCGGTGCTGGTGCGCCAGGCCGTCGCCGTCAACGGCATCAAGGGCATCGCGCTGACCAAGCTTGACGTGCTCGATGGGCTGGACGAGATCAAGGTCTGCACGGGCTATCGCCTCGACGGCGAGATGATCGACTATTTGCCGGCCAGCCAGGGCGCGCAGGCCCGTGTCGAACCGGTCTACGAGACGCTGGAAGGGTGGAAAGGCACCACTGCCGGCGCGCGCAGCTGGAACGACCTTCCGGCCCAGGCCGTCAAATATGTCCGATACATAGAGGAGTTGATCGGCGCGCCGGTGGCACTCCTCTCCACCAGCCCGGAACGGGACGATACGATACTTGTGACCGATCCGTTTCAAGACTAGTTTCTGAAGCCTTTCCGGGCATCACGGCTGATTTGTGGGGGCCGGCGCGGAAGCAAAATACAGGTCGACTGAAGCATGGCAGATTTTGTTGCTGTTCTGAAAAAGGCGCTCGACAAGCATGGCGACGAGACGCCCGAAAAGCGTACGCGCATCTATGAGAGCGTTCGTTCCATGCTGGCCAAGAAGCTCGCGGAATATTCGCCGCCGCTGGCCACCGAAGCCATAGGCGCGCAAAAGCGCTCACTGGAAAACGCCATAACGAGCGTCGAGCGCGAGTATGCCAAGAGCGTGCCGGAAACGGACCCGCTCGCGGAGCTGGAACACATCTTCTCCTCGATCGACCGCAACAAGAACCAGCCGAGCCACACGCGCCAGCCGGTGAAGGCGGAGCCGGCGTGGCCGGCACCGCCAGCCGCCAAGCCCGAGCCTTACCGACCCGCGTCGCCGCCTGCCGCCACTCCGGAACCTTACCGGCCCGCGCCGCCGCCCGCAGCCAAGACCGAGCCGAGCTGGCAGAAACCCACGCCGGTACAGCCGGCGGCCCCCGATCCCGCCGACCATGCCTTGCCGGGCATGGATGCGGACCAGGACGATGGCCGCGCCGATGTCTTCCCGAACGATGAGGAGCCGGCGGCGGCCGATACTTTCCGCCTGCGCCCGGCCGAGCGCAAGCGCAGCTATGGCGGGCTGATCGCCGCCGTCGTCGCCTTGCTGGTCGTTGCCGGCGGCGGCTATGGCATCTGGCTCAACAAGGACGCCTTCAGCAAGATGCTGGGCCTGGGCGGCAGCAAGGTCGTCGCCAAGGCCGAACCGGTGAAACCGGCGCCGGCCAAGCCGGCCACCGACGCCGCCGCGGCGCCAGCGCCCGCGGCAGGTGCCGAGGGGACGAAATTCACGCAGCGGCTGACGCCCGAAGGCGGCGAGACCGACCCGGGCCCGGCCGGTGGACAAACCGGCGTAGGCGAGGGCGAATCCGTCGCCGCGCTGACGACGCCGCCAACCGCCACGAATGCGCCGGCCAATCCGCCCCCGGCTGCAGCCGCGCCTGCGGCAACGCCTGCCGCGGCGGCGCCTGCTGCCGCTGCACCCGCAGCGGGCGCAGCGCCCGCCGCAACCCCGCCTGCCAATGGAACCGCACCCGCCGCGCCGGCCGATGCAGCCGCCACGCCGCCGCCCGCTCCGGCGGGCGCCACGCCCGCGGCACCGGCGGCTGCCCCGGCGACGCAGACGTCGGTACCGGTCGGCCAGAAGGCGATCTTCTATGAGGAACGCACCAGCACGGCGCAGGGCTCGGCCGAGCCCGGCAGCATCGTCTGGTCGCTGGTGCAGGAATCGCCCGGCGGCGACCTGCCGCCCGAGCCGGCGATCCGCGCCGAGGCGACCATCCCAGGCAAGGATATCCAGTTGCGCATGACCATCCGCCGCAACACCGACCAGACGCTGCCGGCCAGCCATATTATCGAGATGATCTTCCTGACGCCCGACGGTTTCGAGGGTGGTGGTGTCGACAACATCCTGCGCGTGGCCATGAAAAGCTCGGAGCAGGACGCCGGCAGCCCGCTGATCGGCATTCCGGCCAAGATCGCCGACGGGTTCTTCCTCGTCGCGCTCAACGACACCAAGGCCGACGAGGACGCCAACATGACCTTGCTGCGCGGCCAGGACTGGATCGACGTGCCGGTCGTCTACAAGACCGGACGGCGGGCGCTGCTGACGATGGAAAAAGGCATCCCCGGCGAGAAGGTGTTCGACGAGGCGATCAAGGCCTGGCAGGCGAAGACGGCGGGCTGACGACGGGCGTTGCGCTTGGCTGTCGCCGTGTTCAGAAGCCCCGGAACAGCATGTCCAGCGCGGCGACGATGTCGTCGTGGTGCCTGGAAAGGTTGCCTTCTGGGTTCTGCAATTCAGAGGCACTTAAGGCAGACAAAAACTGTGTGACCATTACATGATCTTTGCCGTTTATGGCGAAGGTCGGGTTCAGCCGTCGGCCAGGAACCGGCGCTATGTTGGGCGGCATCAAAGGAATGACGACCCTCGTGCTCAGCCCTTCAAGAAGGTCTGACTGCACATCCAGCAGATAACCATCGCCCTCACCATTCCGATAGAAGTCGTAACGCGCCATCAGAATGGCCGGTGTTTGGCCAATGGCAGTCCGTTGCGCCTGACATATTCATTGGAACTTTCGATGGCTTCCTTGTTTTCTTCCTGCCATCGACGCGTTTTTTCCGCCGCTATGGCTTTCGCGATACCTGCCTCGGCAGCGCGGGAGATGTTGATGCCCAACGCCTTGGCGTCTTTGATCAATTGGGAGTCAATGGACGTGTTGACGGATGTCCTCAGAGGTTTTGGCGTCGATTCAAGCATAGAAATGCCCTTCTTTCATGCGCATAATATACGCGCATGAAAGACCGCATGCAATCGTTCACCCTTCCATCTCCTCGCGCAGCATCTCCAGTTCCAGCCACTCTTCCTCGAGCGCGGCCAGTGTTGCGCGCTCCTTGTCGAGGGCGGCGATGGTCTTCTGGAAGGAGGCTGGATCGCGCTCGTAATAGGCCGGGTCGGCGATGTTGTTCTCCAGCCGCGAGATCGACGCGGTCACCGCCTCGATTTTCTTGGGGAGCGATTCCAGGGCGAATTTCTGCTTGAACGACAGTTTCTTCGCCGGGCCTTTCGGGGCCGCCGGCTCGCTCTTGCCTGGCGACTGGGCATCGGCGGCTTCGGCCTTGGCGCGCGCCTTGCGGTCGTCGAGCCTGGTGCCGCCGCGCTGCGCCAGCATGTCGGAATAGCCACCGGCATATTCGATCCAGCGCCCATCGCCATCCGGCGCGATCAGGCTGGTGACTGTGCGGTCGAGGAAATCGCGGTCGTGGCTGACCAGGATGACGGTGCCGGCGAAGCCGGCGACCAGTTCCTGCAGCAGTTCCAGCGTCTCCATGTCGAGATCGTTGGTCGGCTCATCGAGCACCAGGAGGTTCGCCGGCCGCGCCAGCACGCGCGCCAAGATGAGCCGCGCCCGCTCGCCGCCGGACAGTTCGCGCACCGGCGTGCGCGCTTGCTCCGGCTTGAACAGGAAATCCTTCATGTAGGAGACGACATGGCGCTGCTCGCCATTGATGACGAGGTTCTCGCCGCGCCCATCGGTAAGGTATTGCGCCAGCGTCTCCTGCGGGTCGACCGCCTCGCGCTTCTGGTCGAGCGTGGCGATTTCCAGATTGGTGCCGAGCCGCACCGAGCCGGCATCCGGTGCCAATTCGCCGGTCAGCATCTTCAGAAGCGTCGTCTTGCCGGCGCCGTTCGGTCCGACGAGGCCGACGCGGTCACCGCGCTGGATGCGCGTCGAGAAGCCCTTGACCACGGTGAGGTCGCCAAAGCTCTTCTCGATGTTCTTGGCTTCGATCACCAGCTTGCCGGACTCGGCGGCGTCGCTCGCGACCATGGTCGCGGTGCCTTCGGCGCCCCTATGACCGCGAAAGCGCTGGCGCATGGTCTGCAACTCGCCCAGCCGGCGCATGTTGCGCTTGCGCCGCGCGGTCACGCCATAGCGCAGCCAATGCTCCTCGCGCACGATCTGGCGGCCGAGCTTGTGCTGCTCGCGCTCTTCCTCTTCCAGCACCAGGTCGCGCCATTCCTCGAAATAACCGAAACCCTTGTCCAGCCTGCGGGTCTGGCCACGGTCGAGCCAGACGGTGGCGCGCGACACGCGCTCGAGGAAGCGACGGTCGTGCGAGATGACGATGAGCGCCGAGGAGGTGCGCACGAGCTCTTCCTCCAGCCATTCGATGACGGACAGGTCGAGATGGTTGGTCGGCTCATCAAGCAGCAGAATGTCAGGCTCCGGCGCCATGACGCGGGCCAGGGCTGCCCGCCTGGCCTCGCCGCCCGAGAGATCGCCCGGCCGCTCCTCGCCCGTGAGACCAAGATGCTCCATCAGATAGGAGGCGCGGTAGGGATCGTCGGCTGGCCCGAGCCCTGCCTCGACATAGGCACGCACAGTGGCGAAACCTTCCATGTCGGGCATCTGGTGCAGATAGCGGACGGTTGCCGAAGGCTGGCGGAACACCTCGCCATCCTGCGGCTCGATCAGGCCGGCGGCTATCTTGAGCAGCGTCGACTTGCCGGACCCGTTGCGGCCGACCAGCGCGATCTTGTCGCCGGCCGACGCGGTCAAGGCGGCGCCGTCGAGCAGCGGCGTGCCGCCGAAGGTCAGTTTTATCCCGTCGAGATTGAGAAGGGGCGGGGCCATGTCAGCTTTCAGGTAGTGGATAGGGATGCGCGAGCAGCAGCGCGCGGCCGTGGCCGAGCGCGATCTCGAGGCGACCCCGAACCTCGTTGGAAATGGTCAATGACGAGCCGAAGGCCACTTCGACCCGGTTCAGCGGCCATTTGGCCCCGGTGACGGTCAGGCCGGCAAGTTCGGAAAAGCCGAGGATCGAAAACAGCGTGCCGTCCGCATAGTCGAAACCGGCCGTTCCCAACAGCAGCGGGACACCTTCCTGGGCGCCGCTGGTCAGCAGCACCTCCGTTCCGGCCTCGGCCAGCCGCAGGGCGAGCGCCAGATGCAGGAAAGCGTGGTCGGCGCGCTTGCCGCCGAACGCGCCTGCCAGCACCAGGCGGGTCACGCCGCGCTCAAGGGCCGCGGCGATCGCGAGTTCGCCGTCGGTCTTGTCCTTTTCCGCCGGGAAAGTCCGGCGGGGCACCGCGGCAAGGTCGGCGGGCAGATCGGCCGGCACGGAATCGAAATCGCCTACCCACAGTTCCGGCACAAGGCCCAGCAGCCGGGCGTGGCCGATGCCGGCGTCGGCGGCGATGACGCGCGAGCCTTCGACCTGACGGTCAAGCCGGGGCGTACGGATGAGATCGCCGCCAAGCAGGATGGTGAATGTGCTCATATCCGGTGGCCTGTACCAGCCCGGCAGCGGAAACGGAAGGCCGGCAAACTGCCACTTGCGCCGTTCCTCGGCCCGGCCTATGTGTCGAAGCGCTCTAACGGGGTGCCGGACGCGATCTTCGCGGACCGGCTGAGAGGCAGTCTCGCCAACCCGCTGAACCTGATCCGGTTTGTACCGGCGGAGGGATTAGACGTTTCGGACAGTCCGACGCCTCAATTCCTTTCAATTCGAACGAAGGAGGCGCCGATGCGCACGCTTTTATACGCTCTTGTCTCGACCATGGTCGTGGCGCTGTCCGGGCCGGCCTTGGCCAAGGACAAGCTCACTGTCTACACCTATGAGAGCTTCACCGCCGACTGGGGTCCGGGCCCGGTGGTGAAGAAGGAATTCGAAGCCGAATGCGGCTGCGATGTCGAGTTCGTCTCGGTCGCCGATGGCGTCGCCCTGCTCAACCGCGTCAAGCTCGAAGGGGCGTCGACCAAGGCCGATATCGTGCTCGGCCTCGACACCAATCTCACCGCCGATGCCAAGGCCAGCGGGTTGTTCGTCCCGCATGGCGCGGTCTCCGATGTCAACGTGCCCGGTGGCTGGAGCGACGACACTTTTGTTCCCTTCGACTACGGCTACTTCGCCGTCGTCTACGACACCGAAAAGCTGAAGAGCCCGCCCAAGAGCCTGAAGGAACTGGTCGAAGGCAGTGCCAACGACAAGATCGTCATCCAGGATCCGCGCACCTCGACGCCGGGTCTCGGCCTGCTGTTGTGGGTGAAGTCGGTCTATGGCGACAAGGCGCCGGAAGCCTGGGCCAAGCTCAAGGCTAAGGTGCTGACCGTGACGCCGGGCTGGAGCGAGGCCTATGGCCTGTTCACCAAGGGCGAGGCGCCGATGGTGCTGTCCTATACGACCTCGCCGGCCTACCACATGGTCGCCGAGAACACGCAGCGCTACCAGGCCGCTTCCTTCGAGGAGGGCGAGTATCTGCAGATCGAGGTCGCCGGCATCACCACGACCGGCGCCAAGAATCCGCTGGCGGCAAAGTTCATCGCGTTCATGACCGGGCCGAAATTCCAGGACGCAATCCCCGAGACCAACTGGATGTTCCCGGCAGGGAAGACCGACAAGCCGCTCAATCCGGCCTTCGACAAACTGGTCAAGCCGACCAAGACCCTGCTGTTCAGCCCCGAAGAGGTCGCGGCAAACCGCAAGGCCTGGGTGGATGAATGGCTGGCGGTGATGAGCAAATAGGCAGGGTGGTGACGCCGGCGCAAACCATGGATTCACGCGTTAGCGCCGGCATCATTGCGCTCGCCGCGATCACGTTGCTGATCGGCGGCGCGTTTGCGGGTCTGCTTGTCGAAGGCGCCGATGATTTCTCGGGTGCCTGGGCAGCCTTCGATCCCTATCTTCTTCGAGTCGTGCGCTTCACGCTCTGGCAGGCCATCCTCTCGACCCTGCTTTCTGTTGTCCCGGCGCTGTTCGTGGCACGCGCCCTGTCGCGGCATCCGCGTTTTTTCGGCCGCGCTTTCATCCTGCAGCTGTTCGCGGTGCCGCTGGCGCTGCCGGCGATCGTCGCGGCGCTCGGCATATTGGCGCTCTATGGTCGCGCCGGTTATTTCGCCGGGCTGTTCAGCGCCGTCGGCGGCCGGGGTTGGCCAGGCATCTATGGCCTGTCCGGCATTCTCGTCGCCCATGTCTTCTTCAACCTGCCACTGGCGACGCGGCTGTTCCTCGAGGCGCTGCAGACCATTCCCGCCGACCAGTGGCGGCTGGCAAGCCAGCTCGGCATGGCGGCGCGGCCGGCTTTCCGGCTGATCGAATGGCCGACGCTACGCGCCGCTCTGCCCGGCGTTGCCGGGCTGGTCTTCATGCTCTGCATCACCTCCTTCACAATCGTTTTGACGCTTGGCGGTGGCCCGGCGGCGACGACGCTGGAGGTCGGGATCTACCAGGCACTGCGCTTCGATTTCGATCCGACGCGGGCGGTCGCGCTGACGTTGCTGCAGATCGGCTTGACCTTCATCGTGGTGCTGGCGCTGACCCGGCTTGGTGCCAATGTCGTCGGCGACACCAACCTGCCGGTCGCGCCGCGCCGCTATCTCTCCGTCAACGGGACCGAAACCACACTGAACGCCGCGCTCATCGTGCTGGCGCTGCTGTTCGTTGTCGGACCGATGGCGGCCACGGTGCTCGCCGGGTTGGGCGCCGATCTCGGCCGGCTCGCCGGCGAGGCCACTGTCCGGCAGGCGACGCTGACCAGTGCTGTGCTCGCGTTCCTGTCGGCGCTGCTTTCGGTGATGCTGTCGCTGGCGCTGACCATGGCGCGACGGGCACTCGCGCTGAACCGCCGCGCCGGTCCGAGAACACTGCTTGAACATGCCACGGATACCGGCGCCGGTTTTGTGCTGGTCGTGCCGCCGATCGTCATCGGCGCCGGCTGGTTCCTGCTGCTGCGCCATGCCGGCGACGTCTTCGCCATCGCCCCGATCATGGTCGTCACCGTCAATGCCGTCATGGCGATGCCGTTCGCGCTGCGCGCCATCCGTCCCGCTTATGACGCGGCGAGCGAGCGCCACGAACGGCTCTGCGCGCAGCTTGGCATTTCCGGCTGGGCGAGGCTGCGGCTGGTCGACTGGCCGTCATTGCGGCGCCCGCTCGCCACAGCCTTCGCCTTCGCCATGGCGCTGTCGCTCGGCGATCTCGGCGTCATCGCATTGTTCGGCAGTGATTCCGTGCAGACCTTGCCCTACCTTCTCCTGGCGCGCATGGGCAGCTACCGCACGCAGGACGCCGCCGGCCTGGCGCTGTTGCTCGGCCTCGTCTGCCTCGCCCTGGTGCTGGCGGCGGACTGGCTGGGAAGACACAAGGTCCGAAATGTCTGAAGGGGCGATGAGAGGGAAGGGCGTTCCGGTGCGGCTGGAAAAGGTCTCGTTCAGCTATGGCGAGGCGCCGCTCACCTTCGATGTCGCGTTCGCGGCGGCGGAAATCACAGCCATCATGGGGCCGAGCGGTTCGGGCAAGTCGACGCTGCTCAACCTCGTCGCCGGCTTCGAGACACCGCAGTCGGGCCGCGTGCTGATCGGCGGGGCCGATGTCGGCGCCGATCCTCCGTCCGCGCGGCCGGTGTCGATGGTGTTTCAGGAAAACAACCTTTTTGGCCATCTCTCCGTCGAGCAGAATGTCGGTCTCGGCCGCTCAGCGTCGCTGCGGCTGACCGAAGCCGATCGAATCGCCATCGCCGAGGCGTTGGAACGCACAGGGCTTGGCGGCAAGGAAAGACGCTTGCCGCGCGAGCTCTCCGGCGGCGAACGGCAGCGTGTCGCGTTGGCGCGCGTGCTGGTGCGCGATCGCCCGGTGCTGCTGCTCGACGAGCCCTTCGCTTCGCTCGGGCCCGCCTTGCGCGATGATATGCTCGACCTGGTTGCCGGTGTGCATGCGGAGCGCGGCATGACGGTGCTGTTCGTCACGCACCAGCCGGAGGATGCCCGCCGTATCGGCCAGAATCTGGTGTTTCTGGACAATGGCACCGTGGCGGCCACCGGCAGCGCGGACGATTTCTTCGCCGGGGCTGGTCCCGAGGCTTTCCGGCGCTATATCGGTGCAAGTGCCGGCAATGCCGTATCACGAGATATTGCCCGGAAGCGGACATAATTTACGGTCAAACCGGCATCAGGCAACGGGGCGCTTGCTTGCCATGGCAGAAGTAGTGTGGCTAGGTCCGCCCTATTGGTCCGGCACAGGCCGTGATTTGCCTACGGTACCCGTCACACGCCCCGAGGGACGTGTGACGGGTACCGTAGAAATTTGTTTTTTGCGCATGACAGGTTCCGGAGATCGCCCCCGATTTTCGTGGTCATGCGCCGGGACCTGAAAGGAAGCCGTCCTGGCGATCGGCGTCGACAAGCTACGAATGAATCCGCTGGCGCGCTTTCTGGCGCTGGCCGGCTTTGCCGTGGCGCTCGCAAGCTGCCAGATGTTCACGCCTCCGGAGGTCCAGGAATCCGGTTTCCAGCCCTCCGACAGGCCGATCACGGTCGACAATGTCGGCGCCAACAACAAGCTCGCCGAACTCGCCAAGGCGCAGCATCCGCGCATCCTGGCGACCTATGGCGGCGAATATTCCGATCCCAAGCTCGAGCGCATGGTCGCCAAGGTGGTCGGCAATCTGACCGTCGTGTCGGCGAATCCGACCCAGACCTACCGCATCACCATCCTCAATTCACCCAACGTCAACGCCTTCGCGCTGCCGGGCGGCTATCTCTACATCACGCGCGGCCTGCTGGCGCTGGCCAATGATTCGTCCGAGCTCGCCGCCGTCATCGCGCATGAGATGGGCCACGTCACCGCCAACCATGGCCTGCAGCGCCAGCAGCTGGAGGCCGAGGAAGGCTTGGCGACCAAGGTGGTTTCGGACGTGCTCGGCGACAGCCCGACCGCCAAGGCGGCTTTGATCCGCGGCAAGCTTCGGCTGGCGCAGTTCTCGCGCAATCAGGAGCTCGAGGCCGACGCCATCGGCATCAAGTCGATCGGCGAAGCCGGCTACGATCCTTATGCCGCCGGCCGCTTCCTGCAGTCGATGTCGGCCTATACCGATTTCCGTTCGATCAGCGGCGCCACCGACGCCAGCCTCGACTTCCTGGCGACGCACCCCAACACGCCGCAGCGCATCGATCTGGCGCAGCGCCATGCCCGCCAGTTCGGCGCGCCCGGTGTCGGCACGCGCGACCGCGATTCCTTCCTCGCCGGTGTAGACGGCCTGCTCTATGGCGACACGCCGGAGGAAGGCTATGTGCGCGGCGAGACGTTCCTGCATCCGGGCCTCGGTGTGTCGTTCACGGTGCCGGACGGCTTCATCATCGACAATTCGGCGGCGGCGGTGACGGCGACCGGCCCGGGCGACATAGCGATCCGCTTCGACGGCGTTTCGATCGACAAGAACCGCGCCCTGACCGACTACATCAGAAGCGGCTGGGTGGCTGGTCTCGACGACAGCAGCGTCAAGCAGGAAACCATCAACGGCAACGAGGCGGCGACCGCGCATGCCGGCGCCGAAGGCTGGCAGTTCGACATCGCGGTGATCCGCGCCGGCGGCCAGGTCTACCGGCTGCTGACCGCCGCGCCCTCGGCCAGCACCTCGCTGGAAATGGTGGCGCGCTCGGTCAGCGGGTCGTTCCGCATCCTGAGTGCTGCTGAAAAGGCGGCACTGAAGCCGCTGCATATCCGCGTGCTCACCGTGCAGCCGGGCCAGACCATGGGCTCGCTTGCCGCGCAGATGGTCGGCGTCGATCGTAAGCTCGACCTGTTCCGGGTGCTCAACGCGCTGTCGCCGGGTGCCGCGGTTTCGGCCGGCGACAAGGTCAAGATCGTCACCGACAAATAAGACTCGGTTTGCGCGAATTCAGGCGGCTGTCGCCAGAAATTCCGGGTTCTGCTTCACCAGCGCCAACTTCAGCTTTTCCATGGCGCGGGCCTCGATCTGGCGGACACGTTCCTTGGAAATGCCGAGCGTCTCGCCGAGCGCCTCGAGCGTAGCGCCCTCGTCGTTCAGCCGGCGTTCCTCGATGATCCTGAGTTCGCGGGCGTTCAGCGCATGAAGCGCCTCCCGCAGCCAAAGCGAACGGCGCGCGATATCGATCTTGTCGCCGACAATCTCGTCGGGCAGCGGATCGTCTGAAACCAGGAAGTCCATCCGCTCGGTCGCGCCCGCATCGTCGGCAAGCGGCATGTTGAGCGAGGAGTCGGGCGCCGACAGCCGTGAATCCATCATCGCCACGTCGGCCTCGGAGACGCCAAGCGCCACCGACACTTCGCGGTAGAGGGTCGCGTTGGAAAGCGGCTCCGCGCCATTCGCCAGCCGGGCGCGCAGGCGGCGCAGGTTGAAGAACAGGGCTTTTTGCGCAGAGCTGGTGCCGCCGCGCACGATCGACCAGTTGCGCAGGATGTAGTCCTGCATCGAGGCGCGGATCCACCACGTCGCATAGGTCGAAAACCGCACTTCGCGTTCGGGCTCGAAGCGGGCGGCGGCCTCGAGCAGGCCGACATGGCCTTCCTGGATCAAGTCGCCGAGCGGCAGGCCGTAATGGCGGAATTTCGAGGCCATGGAAATGACCAGCCGCATATGGGCGACAGTGATGCTGTGCAACGCGTTCTGGTCGTTGTCCTCCTTCCAGAGCAAGGCCAGCCGATGCTCCTCGTCGCGTTCGAGATAGGGAGCCTTCATTGCCGCACGGACCATGATCCGTCCTGCCGTGTCTTCCATCATCAGGCGCTCCCTGGCTGGGCCGATATAACCGACGTTACGAACTTGGCAGGGCACCGGTTGAAATCGCGGCGTCGCGCCCTAGAACAGCCAAAACTGCCACGCGCGAGAAAGGTTCCGCTGGCGCGGGCGGGCGGGGGATGCTGTCCGGGCGAGTTCGACGTGGTTGCCGGGCGCGTCCAGACGCTGCAAGGACGCGCATTTAGAGAATTTGGTTTCAGAAGTTCTTTGTTTTTGAAATCTGGTTCCTTATTCTTTCGGCTCGCATCTGTCATTTTCCGGCCCTCACAACAGGCTAGACATCAGGCCAAGGACGGGATCACAAAAATATGAAATGGCTCAAGTCGCTTATCGTCGCCGGAACGCTGCAGGCCCTGGCGGTCACCGCTGGTCACGCCGGCGCCAATCTCGATCAGATCAAGCAGGCCGGCGTCATCAAGGTCGGCACGGAAGGCACCTACGCGCCCTTCACCTACCATGACGCGTCCGGCGCGCTGGTCGGCTTCGACGTCGAGATCGCCAAGGCGATCGCCGACAAGCTCGGCGTCAAGGTCGAGTTCCTCGAGGGCAAGTGGGACGGGCTGATCGCCGGCCTCGACGTCAAGCGCTACGACGCCGTCATCAACGAGGTCGGCATCACCGACGCGCGCAAGGCCAAGTATGATTTCTCCGATCCCTACATCGCCTCCAAGGCGGTGCTGATCGTGCGCGGCGACAACACCGACATCAAGACCTTCGCCGATCTCAAGGGCAAGAAGTCGGCGCAGTCGCTGACCTCGAACTTCGGCAAGCTGGCCGAGGCGAACGGCGCCGAACTGGTCGGCACCGACGGCTTCGACCAGTCGATCCAGCTGCTTTTGACCGGCCGCGCCGACGCCACCATCAATGACAGCCTGTCCTTCCTCGACTTCAAGAAGCACAAGCCCGACGCCAATGTGAAGATCGCCGCGCAAGAGGAAAACGCCGACTATTCCGGCGTCATCGTGCGCAAGGGCGATCCGGAACTGGTTGCCGCCATCAACAAGGCGCTGGCCGACATCAAGGCCGACGGCACCTACAAGAAGATCGCCGACACCTATTTCGGCCAGGACGTTTCGAAGTAACTTTGACTGGGGGCAAGTTGCCGCCCCTGCGATGCATCCAGCGGCGGGCCGTCTTTGACGGCTCGCCGCTTTTGTCGTGATATGGCTGGCGCATTCGCGTTTCGATGAAGCCATCTCGACCATTCTGGAGGGTCTTTCGTGCCGCACTGGCTGCAACTGATGCTGGAGTCGCTGCCTTCGCTGCTCTGGGCCGCCCTGATCTTCACCGTGCCGTTGACGCTGTTGTCCTTCGTGCTGGGCCTGACCGTTGGCCTGGGCGCAGCACTCGGCCGGCTGTTCGGACCGAAGCCGCTGGTCATGCTCGTGCGCTTCTATGTCTGGATCTTCCGCGGCACGCCGTTGCTGGTGCAGCTGTTCCTGATCTTCTACGGCCTGCCGTCCGTCGGCATCCTGCTTGACGCTTTTACCGCCGCGCTGATCGGCTTCACGCTGAACATCGGCGCCTACACGTCGGAAATCATCCGCGCGGCCATCGGCTCGGTGCCCAAGGGCCAGTGGGAAGCCGCCTATTCGATCGGCATGACCTGGGGCCAGGCGATGCGGCGCACCATCCTGCCGCAGGCCGGCCGGGTCGCGGTGCCGCCGCTCTCCAACACCTTCATCTCGCTGGTCAAGGACACCTCGCTGGCCGCCGCCATCACCGTGCCGGAAATGTTCCAGGCGGCGCAGCGCATCGTCGCCACCACCTATGAGCCGCTGATCCTCTATGTCGAGGCGGCGATCCTCTACCTGGCGATGAGTTCGGTGCTGTCGGCCCTGCAGACGCGGCTGGAGGAGCGGCTCAACCGCTATGGCGGCTTCCTGGAGGCACGCTCATGATCGGCCTCACCAATATCGAAAAGCGCTTCGGCGACAATCTCGTGCTCAAGGGCGTGACGGTCGCGATCGCCGAAGGCAGTGTCACGGCCCTTGTCGGTCCTTCGGGCGGGGGAAAAAGCACGCTCCTGCGCTGTATCAACCTCCTGGAAATCCCGACCTCGGGCACGGTGCGCATCGGCGACGAGACGCTGGCGTTTCGCCCGGGCATCAAGGTGCCGGCCGCAGACATTAGGCGGCTGCGCCTGCAGACCGGCATGGTGTTCCAGAACTTCCAGTTGTTCCCGCATCGCACCGCCATCGAGAACGTGATGGAAGGGCTGGTGACCGTGCTGAAATGGTCGCCTGAAAGGGCCCGCGAGCGGGCGCTCGCCCTGCTGGAAAAGGTCGGGATGGTGCACAAGGCCGATGCCTGGCCGGCGACGCTGTCAGGCGGCCAGCAGCAGCGCGTGGCGATCGCCCGGGCGCTCGCGCCGTCGCCGAAGGTGCTGCTGTGCGACGAGCCGACTTCGGCGCTCGATCCGGAACTGGCACAAGAGGTGGTCGACGTGCTCGGCAAGCTCGCCAGCGAAGGCACGACCATGGTGATGGCGACGCATGATCTGCGGCTTGCCTCCAAGATCGCCCAGGAAGCGGTGTTCCTCGATGCCGGCGTCATCGTCGAGCAGGGGCCGTCGGCCAGTTTGTTCGGCAATCCCGAGCGCGAACGGACCAAGCGCTTCATCGCGACGCTGAAGCAGGAAGCGGAGAAGGAAGGCGGCGGTCAGGCATGAACGCGACATCCGCGGCCGATCTCCCCAAAAAATAAAAAACCCGGCGCGAGGCCGGGTTTTTCGTGGAACTTAAAGGCTCAAGCGCTCAGGCAGCTTCTTCCTGCTCGGCTTCCTCATTGTCGGCTTTGGCGCCGCGCTTAGGGCCCTTGTTGAGGTTGACCTCGATCAGGCGCACGGCTTCGGTTTCCGACATGCGGTTGACGGCCGCGATCTCGCGGGCCATGCGGTCGAGTGCCGCCTCGTAAAGCTGGCGCTCGGAATAGGACTGCTCCGGCTGGTTGTCGGCGCGGTAGAGGTCGCGCACGACTTCCGAGATCGAGATCAGGTCGCCGGAATTGATCTTGGCATCATATTCCTGGGCGCGGCGCGACCACATGGTGCGCTTGACGCGGGCGCGGCCCTGCACGACCTTCAACGCGCGCTCGACATAATCCTCTTCCGACAGCTTGCGCATGCCGATGGAGGTCGCCTTGGCGACCGGCACCTTCAGGCGCATCTTGTCCTTCTGGAAGTCGATGACGAACAGTTCCAGCTTATGGCCGGCCACTTCCTGCTCGTCGATCGACACGATCTGGCCGACGCCATGCGCCGGATAGACGATGTATTCGCCGGTCTTGAAACCGTGACGCGCACCAGTGGACTTCTTCTGCGGGGTGATCGTTGCCATTACGCCCTGAACTCCTTGTTGTGGGCCGGCGGCGGTGCCGGCTGAACTCGTGCGACCGGGGAAACCGATCGTTAGCCGCACAACAGATGAACCCACCGGAAAGGTCGGGACCGGCAAACCGCACGAACTGCGACCGCCTGACCCAGATCGCTCTGGTCCGGAATGGGATTTTCACCTTTCAGTGATTTGGGGCGTCTGCGCCATAAATCGACGTTGTGTCACCGGCATGTTTCGCTGATGTAGCACAAAAAGTCGGAAGAATCAAGGTTTTGCTGCGTAAGCGAAGGCCACAACCAATCGCCGCCTGTCAAGGCGGTTAATCCGATGTGCCTGTTACGCTGCGTCATACAAGCCTTTACGGCCGTATTGTCAATCACCTTCGCCGGGCTCGGCGGAGAAGTATTTCTCGAACTTGCCGGCCTCGCCGTCGAAGGTCTTGGCGTCTGCCGGTGGCTCCTTCTTGGCGGTGATGTTGGGCCATTTCTCGGCATATTCGGTGTTGATCTGCAGCCATTTGTCGAGGCCGGGCTCGGTGTCGGGCTTGATCGCGTCGGCCGGGCATTCGGGTTCGCAGACGCCGCAGTCGATGCACTCGTCGGGATGGATGACGAGCATGTTCTCGCCTTCATAGAAACAGTCGACCGGACAGACCTCGATGCAGTCCATATATTTGCATTTGATGCAATTGTCGGTCACGACATAGGTCATCGGTCGGCTCCGGGACGTCCCAGCTTAATGGGCCAGTTTTCTTGGGCTTTTTCCGTGAGGTAACGCCTTTGTCCCTCGCTTGCAAGGGTTGCCATGCGCGGCCGCTTCGGCGTTGGCGGAATGGAATTCCAGGCGGCAGGCGCGACGAGGGCGGCTGATGTCCCGGGGAGCGTCTTGTTTGCCGGGTTCTGTTCTGTCCTGCGCCCGCCATTGCCCTGGGATCGTGCCCCGCGACCTGGCCGGCAAGCCTCAATCTTCGCCAAGCAAGCGGTCGGTCTGGCGGCGTTCTCTTTTGGTCGGGCGGCCGCTGCCGGCCTCGCGCAGCACCGGAATGGCGTCGGGAAGCGCCTCGCCCTTCGGGGTGGGCGGCGGCGACATGTCCTCATAGAGGGTGCGGGCTTCCTCCGCCGGGCCGCGCCGGACACCCGCGCCAAGCACCTTCCAGACGAAGATGCGCCGGTCGAGCGTAATGGTCAGCACGTCGCCCGGCTTCACCAGATCGGAGGCCTGCGCTGCTTTGTCGCGATTGATGCGCACGCGCCCGGCGACGACGAGCTTCGCCGCCAGCGAGCGCGATTTCACCGCGCGCGAGAAGAACAGCCATTTGTCGATGCGCTGGCGGCCTTCGGCAACCATCGAACCGAATCCGGCCTACTTCTTCAGCTGGTCGCGCAAGGCGGCGAGCTTGGCGAAGGGCGAATCCGGATCGAAGCGCACCGGACGTTCCTCGCGCGGCTTCGATTGGAAGGCGGGCTTTGCGCCGCCCTTGCCGCGATCGGGACCACCCTTGCCCTCGGGCCGGCCACCCTTCCAGTCGGGCCGGCCTTCGCGGCGCTCGGGACGCTCGCCCTGCGGGCGGCCGTCACGGCGCTGTTCGCCTTCGCCCTGCGGCTTGGGCTTGAACTTCGAACGGTCGAAGCGCGGCTTGCCGGCGCCCTCGCGCCGCCCCTCATGGGCGGGACGTTCTCCGGGCGCGGCCGAGGTCGGTGCGCCGGCGGCATCGGCGGGTGCATTGTTTCGGCCGCGCGCTTGCCCGTTGCGCTGGCGGTTGTTGCGGCCTTCGTGATGACGGGGGCGCTGTTCGAAACGGCCCTGGCGCCACAGCAGGATCGGCTTGGGCGCTTCGGCTTCGGCGGCGGGCTCGCCGGCCGCCGCTTCGGCCTCCATGGCAGGCTCGTCCGAAACCGCTTCCGTCGCCGGCGCAGCTTCCGAAACTGGCTCCGCTGGCGTGGCTTCGACCGCTTCGGCTTCTGCAGCAGTTTCCGCTGCCGCTTCGACAACAGCCTCCGCAGCAGGTTCTTCCACCGCTTCGGCTGGAGCTTCCGGTTGCGCTTCCGTGATCGGCTCTGCTGTCGTTTCCGCTATGACCTCGGCAGGATTTTCGAGTGCGGTCTCGGCAGCCGGCTCCGAACCCTCGACTGCCGCCTCCGCGGCCGCGGCCGCGTCTGTTGCTGCGGCTTCGGCTGCCTTGGCCTGCTCGGCGCGCGCGGCTTCTTCCGCCGCAAGCTTGGCCGCGGCGGCTTCACGCGCGGCGGTGTCCTGCGCCTCCAGCCGTGCCTTGACCTCCGCCGCCGGCTTCGGCTCGGCGCGGTAGCCCAGACCCTTGAGGATCTCTTCCATGTCGTCGGCGGTGGCACCGAGGATCGACATCATCGGCGGCGTCACCATGAAGGAATGGCCGTCATAGGCGCCGTCCGGACGCTGGCCAAGGCCGGGCTTCCAATTGGTCGCCGGACGGATGAGGTCCGCCAGCCGTTCCAGAATGTCGATGCGCACGGCGCGGCGACCGAGATTGCGGTAGCCGGCAAGCTTGTAGAAGGCCTTGTCGAAGGCCGGATCGATGACCACGGAGGTGCGGCCCGACGCCAGCGCGTGGACGACGTCGCCGAAACCCGGCTTGTCCTTGCCGTCGTTCCCCAGCGCCCACAGCAAGGTCACCAGTCCGGCGGGGGCCGGCTTGATCAGTGCCGGCACAAAGACATGGTAGGCGCCGAAGCGCACGCCGAGTCGGCGCAGGGCGGCGCGGCCCTCCTGGTCGAGCGACTTCATCTCCTCGGCGATATCGCGGCGGTTGATGAGGCCGAAATTCTCGACCAGCTGGAAGGCGATGCCGCGGCCGATGCCGGAAATCTGCTCGGCGTTCTTCAAATCGACCAGCGGCTTCAGCAGCGTTTCGATCTGGAAATTGACGAAGCGTTCGGCGCGCGCGGCGACTTTGTCGCGCGCCGGGCCGGTCAGTTGTTCGTCGGCCAGAAGCACGAGGCGCGGCTTCAGCGCGTCTTCGCCGGAAACCAGCGTGCCGATCGGCGCGCCGATCCAGCGCAATGTGCCGTCCGAGCCAAGCGCCAGGTCGCCATTGGCGCAGGCGCCGAAGCGTTCGGCGCGCGCCTCGAATTCGGCGGCCAGCGCCTTTTGCGCGGCCGTGCGCACGGCCTTGGCGTCTTCGCCGCCGGCGGTCTGGTCGGCGGTGAAGCGGAACCCTTGCAACTCGCCGACATGGTGGCCTTCGACAAGGACGGTTCCGGTAGGACTAATTTCGGCTTCAGGCATGGTATTTTCTCTAAGGCGCCGCATGAGGACGGAAGTCCTGCGGTCTACGAAGCGTTTCGTCAACCGCTCATGCAGCGCATCGGACAATCTGTCTTCGATTTCGCGCGTCTTTTCCTGCCAGTGTGCCTGATCGGCCAGCCAGCCGGGCCGGTTCGACACGAATGTCCAGGTGCGGATCTGGGCAATACGGTGCGACAGCGTGTCGATATCGCCCTCTGTGGTGTCGGCGCGGCGCACCTGCTCGGCCATGTAGTTCTCGTCGACATGGCCGTGACGGGCGAGGTCCATGTAGATGGAGGCGATCAGGTCGGCGTGCTGGGCAGGTGCGATCTTCCTGTAGTCGGGCAGCGCGCAGGCTTCCCACAGCAGAGCCACGCGCCTGGCATCGGTGGCGAGCGCGCGGATGTCCTCGTCGCGGGAGAGATATTCGAGCGCCTGTGCGTCGACGGCTGGCAATGCGCGCGTCAGGCCCTCGACCGGGGCGTTGGTCTCGATCGAGCGCTTGAGCGCATCGAGGCTGGCGAAGTCGAAATGCGCGGTGCGCCACTGCAGCACCTTCACCGGATCGAAGTCGTGGCCCTCGATCTTCTTGACGAGGTCTTCGTCGAGCGGGTCGACCTGGCCGGTGACGCCGAAGGTGCCGTCGCGCAGATGCCGGCCGGCGCGGCCGGCGATCTGGCCAAGCTCGGCCGCCGTCAGGTTGCGGTACTGGTAGCCGTCGAATTTGCGGTTCTGGGCGAAGGCGACATGGTCGAGATCGAGGTTGAGACCCATGCCGATGGCGTCGGTGGCGACGAGATAGTCGACATCGCCCGACTGGAACAGAGCCACCTGGGCGTTGCGGGTACGCGGCGAGAGCGCGCCGAGCACGACGGCGGCACCGCCCTGCTGGCGGCGGATCAGCTCGGCGATGGCGTAGACCTCGTCGGCGGAGAAGGCCACGATCGCGGTGCGGCGCGGCAAGCGGGTCAGTTTCTTCGAACCGGCATAGGCCAGATGCGACAGCCGCGGCCGCGTCACCACCGAGACGCCCTTCAGCAGGCGCTGCAGGATGCCGTGCATGGTAGCGGCGCCCAGCAGCAGCGTTTCCTGGCGGCCGCGCAGATGCAGGATGCGGTCGGTGAAGATGTGGCCGCGCTCGAGGTCGCCCGCGAGCTGCACCTCGTCGATGGCGACGAAGGCGGCGTCCGTCTCGCGCGGCATGGCTTCGACGGTGCAGACCGAATATTTGGCGCCGGGTGGCTGGATCTTCTCCTCGCCAGTGATCAGCGCCACCTTGTGGGCGCCGACCTTTTCGCAGACGCGTGTGTAGACTTCCCGAGCCAGCAGCCTGAGCGGCAGGCCGATGACGCCGGTTTCGTGCGCCACCATGCGCTCGATGGCGAGGTGGGTCTTGCCGGTGTTGGTCGGCCCAAGCACGGCGGTCACGTCGCGGCCCGACAGGATCAGCGGCTCAGTGTGTTTCGGCTGGATGTTCATCGACCTGGAAATAAGGCTTTCTGGCCTCTGGTTGTCGGGAGCGTGCCTCAACTGGCGCGTATGACAGCCGACACATAGGGATTTCGGGCGCGAAGCGAAAGCGGAATGTTCCACCGGCGGCTCGAAGGCAACTCTGTCTGGCGCTAAATTGGCTGCTGCTTAACTGATGGAACGAGTCTGGAACGAATCAGCGACGAATCGGCGACTCGCTCAGATTCAGCTTTTGTTCACGGCTACATATGGATTTTGTGACCGTGAGTCTCACCACATGCTGAATCGTCGAACTGGCCCGTTTTATGCTGGGTGAGCCTTGTCCTTAACTTTTGCCGGCAAATGAAAGAGGCTGCTCAACGGCTATCGCTCAAGATTATGAAATTGTTAATCTTTCTGATTTTTCCGTTAAGGCGCTGCAGGTGAATCCGGGCTATTAACGTTAACTTCCGCTCAAAGCCGGAACGAATCGGCGACAAATCAGCGCCGACGGTGTTTTCCCGTTTTGTTCCCTCAATATCTTGTGTTGTGAACAGCTTATCCACCGAGGATTCACAGGCTTGCCCACAGGGTTCGCACAGGCGGCGGCGCCGCCGTTAACCTTTGCGTGCCGGATTGGGGCATTGCGCCGCGGCGGGGCGTCCTGGGCTCCAGGCCTCAACTGAAAACGGACCGGTTTCCCGGTCCGTTCGTCGCGGGATATGAGCCGCCGTCAGACGTCTCAGACGAAGTACTGGCCGCCATTGGCCGTGATGGTCGAGCCGGTGATGAAGCCGGCATCGTCGGAGGCGAGGAAGACGACGCAGCGCGCGATCTCTTCCGGCTCGCCGAGGCGGCCGACCGGGATCTGCGGCAGGATGCGCTCGTTGAGCACCTTCTCGTCGATGGCCTTGACCATCTCGGTGGCGATGTAGCCGGGGCAGATGACGTTGACGGTGATGCCCGCGCGAGCCCCCTCTTGAGCGAGCGCCTTCGAGAAGCCGATGTCTCCCGCCTTGGCGGCGGAATAATTGACCTGGCCGGCCTGGCCCTTCTGGCCGTTGATCGAGGAGATGGTGATGACGCGGCCGAACTTGCGGTCACGCATGCCGTTCCACAGCGGATGGGTCATGTTGAAGACCCCGGACAGATTGGTGTCGATGACCTCTTTCCACTGGTCACGGGTGATCTTGTGGAACATGGCATCGCGGGTGATGCCGGCGTTGTTGACCAGCACCGAGACCGGGCCGAGGTCTGCCTCGACCTGTCTGATGCCGGCGGCGCAAGCGTCATAGTCGGCGACCGACCATTTGTAGACAGGAATGCCGGTCTCGGCCTTGAACTTCGCCGCCGCCTCGTCGTTGCCGGCGTAGTTCGCGGCAACCGAATAGCCGGCGGTCTTCAAAGCGATCGAGATCGCCGCGCCGATGCCGCGCGATCCGCCCGTGACGATTGCAACCTTGGTCATGTGTCCTCCCTTTGGTCGGAAGAGCGAGCAGGGAGTAGCCAATAGTGAGTAGGGATTTGATCTCCCGCCACGCTTAAGCCATTCTTCCCTATTCGCTACTTCCTATTCACTATTCACTATTCACTATTCACTTCTTTTTCAGAGCGCTTCCACGCACATGGCGACGCCCATGCCGCCGCCGATGCACAGCGTGGCGAGGCCCTTCTTGGCGCCGCGACGGCGCATCTCGAAGACCAGCGTATTGAAGACACGGGCGCCCGAGGCGCCGATCGGATGGCCGATGGCGATGGCGCCGCCATTGACGTTGACGATCGAGGGATCCCAGCCCATGCCCTTGTTGACGGCGCAGGCCTGCGCGGCGAAAGCCTCGTTGGCCTCGACAAGATCGAGATCGCCGACCGACCAGCCGGCCTTTTCCAGCGCTCGCTTCGAGGCCGGGATCGGGCCGGTGCCCATGATCGCCGGGTCGACGCCGGCGGTTGCCCAGGACGCGATGCGCGCCAGCGGGGTGATGCCACGCCTTGCGGCCTCCGCTTCGCTCATCAGCAGTGCGCCGGCCGCACCGTCGTTGATGCCGGAGGCGTTGGCGGCGGTCACCGTGCCGTCCTTGTCGAAGGCCGGCTTCAGCTTGGTCATGGCGTCGAGCGTGGCGCCATGACGGATGTATTCGTCCTGGTCGACGACCGTGTCGCCCTTCTTGCCCTTGATGGTGAAGGCGACGATTTCGTCCTTGAACTTGCCGGCCTTCTGCGCGGCCTCGGCCTTGTTCTGCGAGGCCAGCGCGAACTGGTCCTGGTCGTCACGGGTGATCTGGAACTGGCGGGCGACGTTTTCGGCGGTGTTGCCCATGTGGTAGCCGTTGAAGGCGTCCCACAGGCCGTCCTTGATCATGGTGTCGATCATCTTGTAGTCGCCCATCTTGACGCCGGCGCGCAGGTGCTCGGCGTGTGGCGACAGCGACATCGATTCCTGTCCCCCGGCAATGATCACCTTGGCGTCGCCGGTGGCGATCTGCTGCATGCCGAGCGCGATGGCGCGCAGGCCCGAGCCGCAAACCTGGTTGAGGCCCCAGGCGGTGGTCTCCTTGGGCAGGCCGGCGATGATCGAGGCCTGGCGGGCCGGGTTCTGTCCCTGGGCCGCGGTCAGCACCTGGCCGAGGATGACCTCGTCGACCTCGGCTGCCTCGACACCCGTGCGCGACAAGAGTTCCCTGATGACGACAGCACCGAGCTCATGCGCCGGCGTGGCCGCGAAGGCGCCGTTGAAGGAGCCGACGGCCGTGCGCGCGGCACTGGCGACAACGATGGAATTGGCAGAGGACATTTTCTTCTCCAGACTTCGAGCTGTCATGTTTTTAGGCATTGTTGGCGACTTTTCTTGCCCTTTCCATGACCCAAGTCAAACCGGAAATCGGCATGGCGCCCATGCGCGCCAAGCAGGTCGCGCGCCGCCGTGCCGACCGGCCGGCCGCTGCTGCGCAGCATATTTTGCCTGCTATGCAGCATTATATGATCCCGCACTGCACAAACTGCTTGGAATTATGAGGCTTTTGCGCATATCCTCAAAAAGGGCGCAATCGTTACCGGCTGCTTACTCAGGCGCGCCGGTGTCCGGGGAGGATGCAGATGGCCGCAAAAGACGACCCGATCATTATCAAGAAATACGCCAATCGCCGCCTCTATAATACGGGGACGAGCACCTATGTGACGCTCGAGGACCTGGCCGAGATGGTCAAGAAAGGCGAAGAGTTCACCGTCCAGGACGCCAAGACCGGCGACGACATCACGCATCCGGTGCTGACCCAGATCATTTTCGAACTGGAGAACAAGGATGGGCAGAACATGCTGCCGATCCCGTTCCTGCGCCAGTTGATCGCTTTTTACGGCGACCAGATGCAGATGATCGTGCCGAGCTTCCTCGAACAGTCGATGATCGCCTTCTCCAAGGAGCAGGAGCGCTTTCGCGAGCAGATGAAGGGCGCCATCGGCAAGTCGCCGCTCGATGTGATGAAGATGGCGACGCCGATCAAGGCGCTGGAAGAGCAGACCCGCCGCAACATGGAAATGTTCCAGAACGCGATGCGGCTGTTCACGCCTTTCCCGCCCGCGGGCTCGGCGCCGGCCGCGGCCCCCGCTGAACCGGCCAGGAAGGACGCGCCGCCGGAGAAGTCCGACGATCTGCAGCAGCTGAAGGACCAGATCGCGGCCATGCAGCGCAAGCTCGACACGATGTCGTGAGCCGGCCAGCCGGCAAGGCCAAATCATGCTTGTAGAACACCAGGCTCCTTGCCCGAGGCGAAAGGAAGCTCTTCGTCCTGCCAGCCTGAAATGCCGCCGATCATGATCTTGACCGGCAGGCCGAGGCCGGCCAGTTTCAAGGCCGCACGGTCGGCGCCATTGCAATGCGGCCCGGCGCAATAGACAACGAACAGCGTGCCTGCCGGCCATTGCGCCATCCGCTCGGCCGATATCGCGCGGTGCGGCAGGTGCAACGCGCCCGGCACATGGCGGCGCTCATAGGCATCAGGCGAACCGACCACATGCAGAAGCACGAAGTCCGGCTCTCCGCCGCGCAGTGCTGCTGCAACGTCCGAACAGTCGGTCTCGACGGAAAGCCGGCGCAGGAAATGGTCACGGGCGATCTCCGGCGCTGCCGCTGGAATGTCTGTCACATAGCTCATCAAGGGTCTCCATCACTGATGGAGCTGGCCTCCATCATTTTCGGATGGAGCTGGTCTCCATCGCTGATGGAGTTGAGGTAGCGCACCGCGCCGGCCGATTGCAGCTGGCAGCTTTGCCATATATCGTCAAGATCATGCCAAATATGCCTCTTGCCAACCCACTGGTCGTTGCAGTCGCCTATGACGGGCTGTGCACGTTCGAGTTTGGCGTGGCGGCCGAGATGTTCGCCTTGCCCAGACCTGAGATGGGTGCGGATTGGTACCGTTTTGCCGTCGCCGGCATCGATGCCGGCGAAATGCGTGCGATGGGCGGCGTGCGCATCGTCGTCGATGGCGGACCCGATCTGATCGGCGAGGCCGGCACGGTGATCGTGCCGGGATGGCGCGATGTGGACTGTCCGGTGCCGCCATTGCTGATAGAGGCGCTTCGCAAGGCCAATGAGCGGGGTGCACGCATCCTGTCCATCTGCTCTGGCGTCTTCGTGCTTGCCGCGGCCGGCCTGCTGTCAGGCAAGAAGGCAACCACGCATTGGCGCTACAGCAATAGGCTGAGGGAGATGTATCCCGACATCACCGTGGTCCCTGACGTTTTGTACATCGATGAGGGGAATGTGCTGACATCGGCCGGCAGCGCGGCGGGCATCGACCTGTGCCTGCATCTGGTGCGGCGCGACTTCGGCACCAAGGCGGCCAATATGGTGGCGCGCAGGCTGGTCGTGCCGCCTCACCGAGACGGCGGCCAGGCGCAGTATGTCGAAAATTCCGTTCCCGAGCCGCACGAACGCAGCCGGCTGGGGCCGTTGATCGACAGAATGCGCGCGGATATTGCCGCCGACTATCCCGTTGCCGCCCTTGCCGATCTGGCCGGAATGAGCGAGCGGACATTTCTGCGCCGGTTCGCGGCGGCAACCGGGGTCACGCCGGCGCGATGGCTGCTTTCGGAGCGGCTTTCGCGGGCGCGCACTCTGCTGGAAGACACGAGCATGCCGATCGAGCGGATTGCCGAGACCGCCGGCTTTGGCACGGCGGCGACGCTGCGGCATCACTTCCGCAAGCAATTCGTCACGACGCCCGCCGCCTACCGGGCGCGGTTCGGGACCAATGCCAATTCCGGCTGACGACTTCGCACGCCGTCAGGGCAACAGTCCCTCATAGCGGCCGCGCGGCCGGATGATGCTGCCGCTGACGATCTGTTCGACCATATGCGCGGCCCAGCCGATGCTGCGTCCAAGCGCGAACAGCTGGAACGGCGCGTCGCGCGGCAAGCCGAGGCTGCGCGTCAGCACGGCCAGGGCAAAATCGATATTCGGTTGGGCCCCGGTCGCGGCAATGGCGGCGGTTTCCAACGACCGCAAGGTCTCGTCGGTATTGCCGATGGCCGACAGAAGCGCCGTGGCCCGGGGATCTCCCTCGGGATAGAGCTGATGGCCGAACCCCGGCAGCGGCCGGTCATGGCCGAGCCAGCGCCGGATCGCGGCCTCGGCGCCATGCCGCGCCGCATCTTCAGCAAGCTGCATCACCGCTTCACCGGCACCGCCATGGCGCGGACCGGACAGTGTCGCCAGGCCGGCCAGCAGGCAAGCAGCGGGTGAGGCGCCGGTGGAAGCCGCGACGCGGGCCGCGAAGGTCGATGCATTCAGCTCGTGATCGGCAAGCAGCACCAGGGCGCGCCGGATCGCATCGGCGCCGTCCTCATCGACCGACCAGCCCCGCGCCAATCGCCGATGCACCGGATCCGGCCCTGCCTCGGCACCGAGGGCGCCGGCCAGCACGCCGATCGCGCGCGCGGCGTCGGCACATAGCGAGGCGGCGCTGCGGCCAAGCGAAGGCCGAGCCTGGCCGGCAAGCGAGGCAAGCTGCGCGAAGGCCGGGGCGCGGCCGGCCTGGCGCGGCGCATCCGGCAGCGGCGCTTCGAAACGGACCGGTTCGGGCAAGGCCCAAAGCACAGCGGCGGTTTCCTCCAGCGTGGCATGGTCGGACAGCACGGCGGCGTCCCGGCCCCGATAGATGAGGCGACCGTGCCAGACCGTCGAAATCGCCGTTGCAATCGACGGCTCGCCCCAGGCAATCGCGCTTTCGGCGATGGCCGAGGGGCTGCGTCCGCGCGCCCTGCGTGTTGCCAGCGCCGCGATGTCGTCGGCGCGATACTGGCTGCGGCGTGGATCGGCGCGGTCTGGACGCATGCCGATGCGCCCGCGGCTGACATAGGCATAGAGCGTCTGCGGCCGCACGTTGAGCCTTTCCAATGCCTCTTCCCGCGACAGCCATTCCGACATTTTCGACTCTGATATTGATTGTATTGATCAAGATTGATGACACCTTTGTCCAGCCTTATCTCCGATCCGGAAAAGCTTCAAGGAGACAAGGCTATGGCGAATGGACTCGATGATGTGGTGGCGGCCGAAACCGTTCTGTCCGACGTGGATGGTCTGGGCGGCCGCCTGACGATCCGTGGTCATTCGCTGGCGGAACTGGCCGGCCGATGGAGCTTTCCGCAGGTCGTCCGGCTGTTGCTGGACGGCTTCTTCGAGGATCTGCCTGGCGATACCGAACTGGCGGCGCAACTGGGTGAGGCGCGTGTCGAGGTGTTCGAGCGGACCCTGCCTTCGCTGTCGCTGCTGGCGCCACTCGAAATCTACAGCGCCATGCGTGCCGGCATGGCTCTGCTGCCAGACGGCGAAACGCTGGCGGACGCGCTGCGGCTGATCGCGGCGCCCGCCGTGCTGACGCCTGCCTTGCTGCGCCTGCGGCGTGGCGAGCAGCCAGTCGCGCCGGATGGCAAGGCCGACCATGCCACCGACATGTTGCGCATGCTCCGGGGCTCCGTTCCGTCGCCGGCATTGGCAAATGCGCTCGACACCTATCTGGTGACCGTCTGTGACCACGGCCTCAACGCCTCGACCTTCGCCACGCGCGTCGTCGCTTCGACATTGGCCGGCCTGACCTCGTCGGTGCTGGCCGGGCTCGGCGCGCTCAAGGGGCCGCTGCATGGCGGCGCGCCCGGCCCGGTGATCGAGATGCTTGACGCGATCGAGGCGCATGGCGATGCGGCCGGCTGGCTGCGCAACGAGATCGCGCAAGGCAGGCGGATCATGGGGTTCGGCCACCGCATCTACCGCGTGCGCGATCCGCGCGCCGATGTGCTGAAAGCAGTCGTGCGGCAGCTTGGCGGCGAGGGCGAGACCGGCCGCCGGCTGGCTTTCGCCGAGGAGGTCGAAAAGACGGCGCTCGAGGTGCTGCGGATCGCCAAGCCGCAGCGCTCGCTGCAGACCAATGTCGAATTCTACACCGCGCTGGTGCTGGAGGCGGCGGGCTTCCCGCCACAGGCCTTCAGCAATGTCTTTGCCGCCGGTCGCGTTGCCGGCTGGATCGCGCATGCGCGCGAGCAGCAGACGACCGGGCGGCTGATCCGTCCGCAATCGCGCTATGTCGGCCCGGTGCCGGACCTGGTTGCCTAGCCTCCCATCTATTCCAGAGGAGACAGCCTCTCCGCTTCAAGCGGAGGGGCTTTCTTCACGGCCGAAATTTCATGTGATCACGCGACCGTGTTCGTGTTCTTGCCTTGGTCCGTCCTTATATGCTGCACTGCAACATAGGCCGTCGATGGCTGCTTCCTTCAATGACGTTGGGGCAGGTCGGCGCATCAGGACGACAGGAACGCCATGACGAAGAACGGCAAGGCGGAGGAAAGCAAGAAGATCAACATCGCGCTTCAGGGCGGCGGCTCGCATGGCGCCTTTTCCTGGGGCGTGCTCGATAGGCTGCTGGAGGACGGCAGGCTGGAGATATCGGCGGTTTCCGGCACCAGCGCCGGCGCCATGAACGCCGTGGCGCTGGCCGATGGATTTGTGCGTGGCGGGGTCGACGGCGCGCGGCAAAAACTCGACGATTTCTGGCGCGCGGTGGCGGCAAAAGGCCGATTCAGCCCGGTGCAGCGCATGCCGTGGGACGTCGCCTGGGGCAACTGGTCGATCGAGAACACGCCTGGCTATGTGTTCTTCGACACCATGTCGCGGGTGTTCTCGCCCTATGTGGCCAACCCTCTCGGCCTCAATCCGCTGCGCGACGTCGTGGCGCAGGAGATCGATTTCAGCAATGTACGCGCCTGCAAGTCGATGGAGCTGTTCATTTCCGCCACCAATGTCGAGACCGGGCAGTTGCGGGTGTTTTCCGATGGCGAGATCGACCTCGACACGGTGATGGCCTCGGCCTGCCTGCCGCAGCTGTTCCGCGCCGTCGAGATCAAGGGCGTGCCCTATTGGGATGGCGGCTATGGCGGCAACCCGGCGCTCTATCCGTTCTTCAAGACGGCGGCGACCGAGGATGTGCTGCTGGTGCAGATCAATCCGGTGGTGCGCGAGGGGACGCCCAGGAGTGCAAACGAGATCCAGAACCGCATCGACGAGATCACTTTCAATGCCGGGCTGCTGCGCGAATTCCGCTCGATCGCCTTCGTCAAGGAACTGATCGCCGCCGGCCGGCTGCCGCATGGCGAGTACCGCGACATCCGCATGCACCGCATCGATGCCGACGAGGCGTTCAAGGACCTGTCGGCCTCATCCAAGGTCAATGCCGAATGGGCCTTCCTGAGCTATCTCAGAGATCTTGGCCGCACCGCCGCCAGCGACTGGCTGGAAGAAAACTACGATGCCGTCGGCAAGCGGCCGACGCTCGATCTCTCCGGCGAACTCGATGACGGCTTCAAGCCTGTGCACGGCCCCGCGCCCGGCCGGCGGGTCAAGGAATTCCTCGCGGTGCGCAAGAACCCGGAAGCCGAGCGCCGCCGGGCCTGACCGGAACCCGACACAGCGCGGCTTCATCCGGCTTTCAGCGCCAGGTCGATCACCTTGATCAGCGCGGCGGCCGCCTGCCGCTGCGCCTCGGGATCGCTGATCCGCGCCTTCATGCCTTCCAGCCCATCGAGCAGCATGTCGGCAAGCAACTGCGTCGACAGGCCCCTGGCAGCCAGATCGACGCCGTTCCTCGCCGCTTCGCCATGGATAGCGGCGGCGATATGTTCGACAAGGGCGCCGCGCCAGCATCCGACCAGATCGCCGAGGCTCGATTTCATGTCCAGCAATTCGGCGCCATGAGGCGAGGCAACGACGGCGCGCATCATCGAGATGAAGGCCTCGTCGATGGCTCGCGTCATGCGCTCGGTGAAAGCCCCTTCGCCTGCCAGGGCCATTTTTGCCGCCGCGACGGAGCGCGACAGCACCATCATGGCGATGGCGCGGAAAATGTCGGTCTTGTTCTTGAACTGAAGATAAAGCGCCGGACGCGACATGTCGGCGGCGCGGGCGATGTCGTCCATGGTGGTGCGCGAAAAGCCATAGGCCAAAAACACCCTCATCGCGCCATCCAGGATACGGACGCGCTTGGGGTCGGTGGCGGCGATGTCTTCGTTCTGATTCATGGAGTGACATTATCCTGCAAAATCTCAATTGACAAAATGACGGAATTTGTCAATCTGTTTGAAGGTGAAGCGACCCAAGGGGACGTTTCGCCCTCGGGCTGTGGACGACAACAAAGGGTATCCCATGCGCCTCACCGTCGACGGGCAGCCATTTGACATCGACGCCGATCCGGACATGCCGTTGCTGTGGGCGCTGCGCGATCTTGTCGGCAAGACCGGACCGAAGTTCGGCTGCGGCATCGCCGCATGCGGCGCCTGCACCGTGCATGTCGATGGTCAGCCGGTACGCTCCTGCTCGCTTCCGGTCGGCCAGGTCAGTGGCGCTGTCACCACCATCGAGGGCATCGGCACGGCGGACAGGCTGCATCCTGTGCAGCAGGCATGGCTGGAGGAACAGGTCGCGCAATGCGGCTACTGCCAGGCCGGCCAGATCATGAGCGCGGTGGCGCTGCTCGACGAGGTCGATGACCCGAGCGACGCCGATATCGACAACGCCATGGGCGGCAATCTCTGCCGCTGCGGCACCTACCCGAAGATCCGCGCGGCCATCAGGAAGGCCGCGGCGCTCAAGACGGCGAGGCTCTGAACATGGCCAGTGTCGGAAAGATCGCCCGCCGCACGTTCCTGATCGGCGCGGCCGCCGTCGCGGGCGGCGTTGCCGTCGGCTACTACTCTTATCGCAAACCGTTTCCGAACCCGCTCGAGACCGATCTCGGCAAGGGCGAGGCGACCTTCAACCCCTATGTGAAGATCGGCGCCGACAACACCATCACCATCGTCGCGCCGCGCGCCGAGATGGGGCAAGGCATCTCGACGACGCTCGCCGTCCTGGTCGCCGAAGAACTCGATGTCGGCCTAGAACAGGTCAAGGTCGAGCACGGCCCGGCCTCCTATGCCTATTACAACGCGGCGATCCTCGAAGAAGGCGGTCCGTTCGCCTTCTTCGACGAGAGCATGACCGCGCAGGCGGTGCGCTCGGGTCTCGGTGTGGTCGGCAAGTTCCTTGCGCTACAGGTCACCGGTGGCTCGGCTTCGGCGCGCGACGGTTTCGACAAGATGCGCCAGGCGGGCGCCGCAGCACGGCATCTGCTGATCGCGGCAGCAGCGCAGAAACTCGGCGTTGCCGCCACCGATCTGGAAACGGCCAATGGCTCGATTGTCCACAAGGCGTCGGGCAAGTCGCTGACCTATGGGGCGGTTGCGGCGGCTGCCGCGGCAACCGCGCCGCCGGCCGAAGTCAGGCTCAGGGACCGAGCCGACTGGAAACTGCTGGGAAAGCCGCAGAAGCGCATCGACATGCTGGCCAAGATCACCGGGGCGCCGATCTTCGGCATCGATGTCAGGCTGCCGGACATGCTCTACGGCACGGTGAAGATGAGCCCGCGCTTCTGGGCCAGGCCAGTCAAGGCGGATCTCGCCAAAGCCGAGAAAATGCCCGGCGTGGTCAAGATCGTGCCGCTCGAGACGAATTACGGTCATGGCTTCGGCATCATCGCGCAAAACACCTGGGCGGCCTTCAAGGCGGCCGATGCCATCGACGTCCAGTGGGCGGATCCCGAATATCCGCTCAGCAGCGCCGCCATATCGGAGGTGCTGAAGCAGGCGCTCGGCACAAAGGGCTCGGTGATGCGCAACAATGGCGATGTCGATACCGCCTTCGCCGACGCGCCGCGCGAAAGGGTGATCGAGGCGGACTATGCGGTGCCCTATCTGGCGCATGCAACGATGGAGCCGATGAACGCCACGGCGCGGTTCAGCGATGGCGCGCTCGACATCTGGTGCGGCAATCAGGCGCCGACCCTGGTGCGGCAGCTTTGCGCCAACGCGGTCGGCATCGGGCACGACAAGGTCACCGTGCACACCACCTTCATGGGCGGCGGTTTCGGTCGCCGCGTCGAGATGGACTACGCGCTGTTCGCCGCGCTGATGGCGAAGGAGACAGGTGGGCGTCCGGTCAAGGTGACCTGGACGCGCGAGGAAGACATGCGCCACGATGCCTACCGGCCGGCTGCGGTCGGCAAGTTCCAGGCGCGGCTCGGCGACGACGGCATGCCGGTCGCCGTCGACATGAGGATCGCCTCGCCATCGATGATAGCCAGCACCTTGCGCCGGCTGTTCCCCTCGATATCGCCGATTGGACCCGACAAAAGCATCGTCGACGGCGCCTATGACCAGCCCTACACCATCCCTGACTATCGGGTGAGCGGTGTCGCCGCCCCTGTCTCGATTCCCGCCGGCGCCTGGCGCTCGGTCGGCAGTTCGATCAACGGCTTCTTCCACGAGGGCTTCATGGACGAGATTGCTGCCGCCGGGAAAGTCGATCCGATCGAGATGCGCAAGAAATTGATGGCCGCCTATCCCCCGGCGGTGAAAGTCGTCGAGAAGGTCGCCGCGATGGCGAAATGGGGCGAGGCACTGCCCGCCGGCAAGGCCAAGGGCATGGCCTTCACGCTGTCTTTCGGCAGTTGGGTCGGCGAGATCGTCCAGGTGGCGGACACGCCGGCCGGCATCCGCGTCGAGAAGGTGTGGATCGCCGCCGATGTCGGCACAGCGCTCGATCCGGGCATCATCGAGGCACAGCTGATTTCCGGCGCCATCTATGGCCTGTCGGCGGCAATGGGACAGCAGATCACCTTCGCCGACGGCATGGTCGAGCAGTCGAACTTCCACGATTTCGACGCCATGCGGATCTTTCAGTGCCCGGTCTTCGAAGTCGCCATCCTGGAGAATTTCCACAAGATGGGCGGCGTCGGCGAGGTTGGCACTCCGCCGGCGGCACCGGCGCTGGCCAATGCTATCTTCGCGCTTACCGGCAAGCGCATCCGCACGCTGCCGCTGTCGACGACGGTGGCCTTCGCATGAAGAAGCTCCTCATCATGCTGACGCCTGCTGCCATCATGTTTTCGGCGGCGCCTTCCGCAATCGCACAGGAGATCAAGACATCGCCAAGCCCGACGGTCGACATGGCCAAGGGCCTGTCCGAATGGGACAAGATCTATGCGGTGTTCTCACATCCGCGCTGCGCGGATTGTCATGTCGCGAACGACCGGCCGCGCTGGTCGGGTGCGCATTATGGCGGTACGCGTGTGCACGCCTTCAACGTCCAGCGCGGCACCGACGGATCGGGCTTCGGCAATCCGGGCCTGCGCTGCACGACATGCCATTTCTCCAGCAATTCCAATGCATTGCATGGACCGCCCGGCGCCGAGGGCTGGCATCTGGCGCCGGCCGAGATGGCCTGGTTCGGCAAATCCTCGGCCGAAATCTGCGCCCAGATCAAGGATCCGGCGCGCAATGGCGACCGCAAATTGGCTGATGTCGCGCTGCATGTCCGCGACGATAAACTTGTCGCCTGGGGCTGGGCGCCGGGCTCGGATCGTGAGCCGGCTCCGGGCTCGGCCGAAGCGACCTATCAAGCGATCGAAAACTGGATGTCGGCGGGCTCACCTTGCCCGATGCCGTAATGGTCTTGCAACTTTAAGGCTATATTGCAGTGCAACTTTGATGTAGAAGCGCGCTCGCCTATCACGGCAATTTGAACACGGTCAGGCGCGCACCCATATCGGCGACGCGCCCGCGTCATGAAGGCGCGGTGCTGGCCGAACCCGCAGTGGAAAAATGACGATGCCTAAAATCAGGTTTCACAAGCTTGCAGCCATTGTTGTGCTCATCGGTTTCGCGGCGTGGATGGCGACAGGCGAATTCTCATCGGTCGGCAGCGTAGCGGCCAACAAGGCCAAGGCAGCCGAAGTCGAGCAAGGCAAGGCGCCGGACGCGAGCAAACCGAAGCCGGCAGAAGCCGAACCGAAGGCTCCGTTGCGCACCGTTGGCGTGGTGACACCGCCGCGCAAGACCTATGCGCGCGCCATCCGCATTTCCGGCCTGACCGAGGCCGACAAGCGCGCGGTTCTTGCAACCCGCGTTGCCGGCGTCATCGACAAGCTGCCGGTCAAGCAAGGCGATCACGTCAAGACCGGTGACCTGGTGCTGATGCTGGCGGCGGAAGAAAAGATCTCGAATGTCGACAATGCCAAGCAGTTGCTGGTGCAGCGCAAGGCCGAGCTCGATGCCGCCGAACGGCTCGCCAGGACCGGCAACCTGCCCAAGCTGCAGCTCGACACCGCACGCTCCAATCTGACCCAGGCGCAATCCCTGCTGGATACAGCGCAGGCCGAGCTCGACCGCAACGAAGTCAAGGCGCCGTTCGACGGCGTGATCGACCGCGTGCCGGTGGAACTCGGCAGCTCCGTCATGCAGGGCGGCGAGGTGGCCACCATCCTCAAGCTCGATCCGGTGATCGCCCGTGGCGAGATCAGCGAGCGCGACCTCGGCTATCTCAAGATCGGCGACAAGGCCAGCGTCCGGCTGGTCAGCGGCCAGACCGTCGAAGGCACGGTACGCTATATCAGCCGCGACGCGTCGTCGGCGACCCGCACCTTCCGCGTCGAGGTCGCCATCCCCAATGCCGACGGCTCGGTGCCGGCCGGCATGACGGCGGAAATCCAGCTCAGCGCGCTGCCGACCGACGCGGTCCTGCTGCCGCGCTCCGTGGTGACGCTGGGCGACAAGGGCGACCTCGGCATCCGCGCCGTCGGCAAGGACAACAGAGTGGCGTTCTTCCCGATCGACCTGGTCGACGACACGCCGACCGGCCTCGTGCTTGGCGGCATCCCGGCCGATGCGCGCATCATCGTCGCCGGCCAGGAACTGGTGAAGGAAGGCGATGAGGTCAAGCCGGTCGAGGCCGACCAGGCGACCATCAACAAGCTGATCGGCGAAGCCACCGCCGGGACGCAGTAGCGCAGCGACGCCGTCGCCGGGCCTTGCCCGGCGACGTCAGTCCGTTCGCCACTCCCGAAAGCAACAGGCACAAGTCATGGATATCGTCAGACTCGCAATCAACAATGCCCGCCTGACCATCTCGGTCCTGGTCTTCCTGCTGATTGCAGGCTGGGTCGCCTATCAGTCGACGCCGAAGGAAGCGGAACCCGACGTGCCGATTCCGATGATGTATGTCAGCCTGATCTATCAAGGCATCTCGCCGGAGGATTCCGAGCGCCTTCTGCTGCGGCCGATGGAAAGCAAGCTGAAGAGCCTGAAGGGCCTCAAGGAAATGCGCTCGGCCGCCTTCCAGGGCGGCGGCTATGTGCTGGTCGAGTTCCAGCCGCAGACCAATCTGGCGACGGCGCTGCAGGATACGCGCTCCAAGGTGCAGGACGGCAAGGCCGACCTGCCGCAGGCGGCAGAGGAGCCTGTCGTCACCGAGGTCAACATTTCCGAATTCCCGGTGCTCGTCGTCACACTGTCGGGCGAATTGCCCGAACGCGTGCTGGCCGCCGCCGCGCGCGAACTGCGTGACCGCATCGAGGAGGTGCCCGGCGTTCTCGAAGGCTCACTACAGGGCTCCCGCGACGATCTCGTCGAAGTCGTCATCGATCCGATGAAACTGTCTTCCTACGGATTGCAGCTCGACCAACTGATCGGCGCCGTCGGCGCTTCCAACAGCCTGGTCGCCGCCGGCAATATCGAGGGCTCGCAAGGCAAATACGCCGTCAAGGTGCCGTCGCTGATCGAGACGCCCGAGGATGTGGCGGCGCTGCCAGTGGTTGCCGGCCCCAATGCCGTGGTTCAGGCCAAGGACATCGCGACGATCCGCTCGACCTTCGCGGACGCCACGACGATCACGCGCCTCAACGGCAAGCCGGCCATCGCCATCGAGGTCAAGAAGCGCATCGGCGCCAATCTGATCGACACGCTGACCAAGGTGAGGGCGGTGTCCGATGCCTTCGTCAAGACCATGCCCGAGGGGATGCACGTCACCTACACGCAGGACAAGTCGGTCTTCGTCAACCAGCTGCTGGGTGACCTGCAGAACCACGTGATGATCGCCGTCATCCTGGTCTTCATCGTCATCCTCTACGCGCTGTCCGGCCGTGCCTCGCTGCTCATCGGCCTGGCCATTCCGTCATCCTTCCTGATCGGCATCCTGCTCCTGGCGATGATGGGCTACACGATCAACATGATCGTGCTGTTCAGCCTCATACTGGCGGTCGGCATGCTGGTCGACGACGCCATCATCGTCACCGAGTTCGCCGAACGGCGCATGAGCGAGGGCATGCCGAAGCAGGAAGCCTTCGCGCTAGCCGCCAAGCGCATGGCCGGCCCGGTCATCGCGGCGACGATGACGCGTATCGCCGCCTTCTCGCCGCTGCTTTTCTGGCCGGGCATCATCGGCGACTTCATGAAGTACATGCCGATCACGTTGATCGTCACGCTCTCGGCGTCGATGCTCTATGCGCTGGTCTTCGCACCGACGCTTGGCGCGATCTTCGCCAAGGCGCCTCAGCATCATGAGGATGGCAATCGCGACGGCTGGTACATGGCTGTCGTCAAGCAGGCGGTGCGCTTCCCCATCACCGTGATGGTGCTGACCGTCATGTTGCTGGTGGGCATCTTCGTTGGTTATTCGAAGTATGGCGCCGGCGTCGAGTTCTTCCCGAGCGTGGAGCCCGACTACGGCCTGCTCTATGTGCATGCCCGCGGCAATCTTTCGCTGGCGGAAATGGACACGGCGACAAAGATCGCCGAAAACCGGCTGCTCGGCTGGCCGGGCCTCAAGTCGGTCTACACCCGCGTCGGCAAGTCCCAGGGCGGCGGCCAGGACGTGCCCGAGGATGTCGTCGGCGTCATTCAGTACGAATTCATCGACTGGCGCGAGCGCAAATCGGCGAACCAGATCCTGAACGATCTGCGCGGCGTCATGGCTGGTATTCCCGGCGTCGACGTCGAGGTGCGCGTGCCGGAAGCCGGCCCTCCGACCGGCAAGCCGATCCAGATCAGGCTTTCGGCCGTTGACCCCAAGGGATTGGACGAGAAGGCGCGTGCGGTCGCGGCGCGCATCGCCAAGGTGCCCGGCGTCATCGACATTTCCGACGGCTTGCCGCCGCCCGGCGTCGACTGGGCGCTCGAGGTCGATCGCGCCAAGGCAGCGCAATACGGCATCAGCCCGACTTCGGTCGGGACAGTGGTGCAGCTCGTCACCAACGGCCTGAAGCTGTCGGAATACCGGCCCGCCGGCGCCGACAAGGCGGTCGACATCCGGCTGCGCCTGCCGGAGGACCGGCGTACGCTGTCGACGCTCGACGAGCTCAGGGTGCAGACCTCGCAGGGGTCGGTGCCGATTTCGAACTTCGTCGTCCGCAAGGCCAAGCCAAGCGTCGGCATCCTCAACCGCATCGATGGCGCCCGCACCGTCGTGGTGCAGGCCAATGTCACCGCCGGCACGCAGGTCGCCGCCGTGCAGCAGGAGGTCACCCAGGCCGTCGCCGACATGAATCTCGGCAGCGGCATCCGCTGGAAGCTGGCCGGCTCCAACGAGGACAGCGCCGAAGCCAGCGCCTTCCTCAGCAAGGCTTTCGGTGCGGCGATCTTTCTGATCTTCCTGGTGCTTTTGGCGCAGTTCAACAAGTTCACCAGCGTCTGGCTGGTGCTGTCCTGCGTGGTCATGGCGACGATCGGCGTGTTCCTGGGATTGCTGATAACAGGCGAGACGTTCGGCATCGTCATGTCGGGCATCGGCGTCATCGCGCTGGCCGGCGTGGTGGTGAACAACAACATCGTGCTGATCGACACCTATGACCGGCTGCGCGAAGAGGGCTGGGACAAGATGGATGCGGTGCTGCAGACCTGCCGCGAGCGTGCGCGACCGGTGGTGCTGACGGCGGTGTCTGCCATCCTGGGCGTGCTGCCGATCGCCTTCGGCCTCGGGCTGGAGATCTTCCATCACGAGACGACGATCAACGCGCCGTCGACGCAATGGTGGATTTCGCTGTCCTCGGCGATCGTCTTCGGCTTGTCCTTCGCCACGGTGCTGACGCTGGTGGTGACGCCATCGATGCTGATGGTGTTCACCCGCGCCAAGGTCAAGCCCGGCGCACGGCGCGGCTTGATCAGCCGGCTGTTCCGGCGCGGCAAGGGCGAGATCTCGTCGGACGCGCCGACGCCGGATGCCGGCGCGGAACCCGCGATCGCCTTTCCAAAAGCCGCCGAGTAGGCAGGCTTTCCCATCTGAACGGCAAAGGCCGCCCGGAACAACCGGGCGGCCTTTTGCATTGTGCCCCTGTGGGGGATGCGAAGCATCGTCCTTGAGCAGACTCAATGCGGGGAAATTCTCATGCCGATCACCACCCTTGTCATCGTCGTCCTGATCCTTGTCCTGATCGGCGCGGTGCCGGCCTGGCCGCATTCGCGCTCCTGGGGTTATGGACCCTCGGGCATTGTCGGTGTGGTGTTGGTGGTGGTTCTGGTGCTGCTGCTGATGGGGCGGCTCTGAGCCGCCTTTTCAGCTCGTGGCGGGCATGGCCCGCCGGCTCAACTCAGGCGGCTTTCGTGGCCTTCACAGGGGCGATGCCGATGTCCTCGAGGGATTGGGCGACCGCCTGATCGAGCGGCGTGTGCGGGATTTCGCCGATGATGCCCTCCAGCCGCGTCGAGGCCAGCCGGTGCGGCTCAAAGCGCAGGTAGGACATCGATACGATCTCGCGCCACATCGCCACGAACGGGCCGCCGGCGCGCAGCACCCACCAGGGCATCGAGGTCATCTTGAGCGGCCGGCCAAGCGCCTTCTCGGCGGCGGCCTTGATCTCAAGGTCGGTGACGGCATGGCCTGGAAAGTTCAGCGCCTCATAGGAGCCGAGCTTGTCGAGATTCCTGGCCAGTGCGACGAAGCCCACGGCGAAGTCCGGCAGATAGGCCCATTCATGCACGAGGTCGGCCGGACCGGGTGCGGTGTAGACGCCCTTGCTGATCTTGGCGGCGACGACCAGGTCGAACCACGAGCCGCTGCCGGTGCCGCCGAAGAAGTCGCCGGCGCGCAGCAGAATGGTGCGGACGCGGCCAGCATCGGCCTCGCGGTGGAACAACTCCTCCATGGCGCAGCGGATGCGGCCCTTTTCGGTGGTCGGATGGAACGGCGTGTCTTCCGTGATCACCGCCGGCATCGGCGAGCCGTAATTGTAGACGGTGCCGGGGAACAGATGCAGCGCGTTGTTGGCATGGCAGGCGGCCATGACGTTTTCAGCCATCGGCAGGCATTTGCCCCAGTCGGTGTAGATCGGGTTGAGGCCGTTGAAGATGATATCGACGCCCTCGGTGGCACGGACCAGCGATTGACGGTCCAGCGCATCGCCGGCAACCGCCGTGGCGCCTTCGAGCTCGGCCGGCACCTTGCCGGTGCGGGTGACGGCGCGGACGTCGAAGCCGGCGTCGATGAAGGCCTTGCCAACCACGCGGCCGAGCCGGCCATTGGCGCCGAGAATTGCGATCTTGGTCATTGTTCGTCTCCTTGTTCAATTTGAAGCGACTGGGTTTGAGGCGGCGGGACGAGCCCGCCGCTTCCGGGATTTTCCTGGGGGCCGCCGTTCAGCGGCTGCCGAAGAGGTCGCGGTTGCTGCCCTGGTGCTTCTGATCGGTGATCTCGGATTTCTCGATCGACGTGGTGGTCGTGCTGTCGGTGGTGGCGACGGCCGGCTGGCTGGCGCCGTTCGAGCCGAACTTGTCGCTGCCGGCGAAAGCGGTGCTGGCGGCGATGAGGAGGGCGGCGGCGGTGAGAGCGATCTTGGTCATTTTGAATTCTCCTTGGTTGGTGGTTGCAGTCCGTATCGGTGTTTGCAGGGCGAATATGATTGCCTCAAAGATGAATTGAAATTGACCATGAATGCAGTTCTGATATTCATTCTTGAATGGCTGACATCGACTGGAACCTGATAAAGAGCTTCGTCACGGTCGCGGAAACCGGCAGCCTGTCGGCCGCCGCGCGAAAACTGTCGGCCAGCCAGCCGACGCTTGGCCGTCACATCAGCGAACTGGAGCAGGTGCTCGGCGTCACGCTGTTCAGGCGGGGACGGAGCGGCTATGCGCTGACGGAAGCCGGCGCCACACTGTTCGAACGCGGCAGGGCGGTCAGCGAGCAGGCGAGTGCGTTTTCACGCCTGGCGCTGGGTTCGGTCGAGGCAATCGAGGGCACGGTGCGCATCGCCGCCAGCGAAGTGGTGGCGGCCTATGTGCTGCCCGACATGACGGCGCGGCTCGGCATTGAGGAACCCGGCATCGAGGTCGAGATCGTTGCCTCGAACCAGGTCGAGAACCTGCTGCGCCGGGATGCCGACATCGCCATCCGCATGGTCAATCCGGCGCAGAACGAACTGGTGGCGCGCAAGGTCTGCGACATCCCGCTCTGCGCCTGCGCGGCCATTTCCTATCTCGACCGGCGCGGCCGCCCGCTCGGGCCGGCCGACCTCGCCGACCATCCCTTGATCGGCTTCGATCGCAGCGACGAGATGATCCGGGGCTTTACGCAATTCGGGATTCCGGTGACCCGAAGCAGTTTCCGCTTCAGGGCCGACAACCAGATGGTCCTGTGGGAGGCGGTGCGGGCCGGAAACGGCATCGGGCTTGGCCAGGAGCCGCTGGCCGATCGTGACCCGCTGGTGGAGAAGGTGCTGCCCGGCCTGCCGCTGCCAAGCCTGCCGATATGGCTGGCGATGCATCGCGACGTGCGCAGCAGCGTGCGCATCCGCCGCGTGGCGGATTTTCTACACGAGGAGTTGAAGCGCTATTCGGCGGGCAGGGGGGCGAATTCGGCGCGGTGAGCTAGGCCCGCCATCAGCAAGACGACGATCAGCAGCACCGACATGGCAATGAAGATCGGCCCGAAGCTGGAATGCTCGGCGACGAAGCCGATCGCCGACGGCGCCACCAGAATACCGGAATAACCCATGGTGGTGACGACGCTCATGCCGGCGCCCGACGACATGCCTTCCTGGTTGCCGCCGGCCGAAAAGATGATCGGCACCATATTGGCGATGCCGAAGCCGCACAGCGCAAAAGCCGCGATGGCGAGCCAGGGCGAGGGTGACAGGCCGGCGACCAGCATGCCGGCGGCGGCGACGACAGCCGAGCCGCGCAGCGTCGTCACCGCGCCGAAGCGGTTACGCACGCCATCGCCGAAGAAACGCATGATCGCCATGACGCCGGAAAAGGCGGCATAGGCAAGACCGGCGACGGCAAGGTCGGCGCCGAGTTCCTGCCTGAGATACAGCGCCGCCCAATCGAGCACCGCGCCCTCGGAGATCATCGTCAGCAGGGCCATCAGGCCGATCAGATAGACCAGCGGGTTTGCCGGCAGCGTGAATTTATGATGCTCGACCGCCTGTGGCCTGTCCTCGGCGACGAGATAGCCGACCGCCATCGCGATCGCCGCGAAGGCGAGCACGGTCACGACCGCGGCATGGGCGAGGTGGCCATAGTGCTGGATGGCAAAGCCGCCGAGGCCGCCGCCGGCGAAACCGCCGAGGCTCCAGAAGCCGTGCGAGGAGGACATGATGGCGCGGGACATCTTTCGCTCCACCACCACCGCATTGGCGTTCATGGCGACATCCATGCCGCCGATCGAGCCGCCGAAGATGAACATGGCGACGGCCGCCAGCGGCACGTTGGGCGCCAGCGCCACGACCAGCAGGCCGAGGCTGCCGCACAGGCCGAACCAGCGCAGCACGGTGCGCGAGCCATGTTTCGAGATCAGGTGGCCGCACCAGGTCATGGCGGTGACCGCGCCGGCGCCGAACAAAAGGATCAGCAGACCGAGGGTGAATTTCGAAAAGTCGAGCCGGGTCAGGAACACCGGAATCTGCGGCGCCCAACTGCCGGTCAGGAAGCCATTGGCAAGGAAAATGGCCGCCACGGCCCATCGCCCGCGAATGGCAGTCTGCATGGCGTTAGACACGATCATAGGCGAATCCGGTCAGAAAATGGCGTTGCGCGGCAAATTAGATCGATTCAATTTGCAGTCAAGCGCTGTGGATGGGGAATTGCTTGGACCAAAGGGCGAAACGGAGCCGGCATCGCTGATGGCGAGCTGCCTACCTCGGAGATTGGCCGGAACGCCCTCCCGTCGTCATCCACGGGCGAAGCAAGGAGCGAAGCGACGCGGCGCAGACCCGAGGATCCATTCCGTGCCGTCTGTGCGATGCTACGGCGCAGAACTGGCTCCGGTGAGCGCGACCTTCATTCCGAACCGCTGCGACCCTCGCGAGCGTCACGGAATGGATTCTAGGGTCTCCGCGACGTCGCTTCGCGACTGCTTCGCCCTAGAATGACGAAGTCATCGGGTGGCCGTGTGAGGCACCCCGCCTAACGATCCCTCGGCCGCCTCGCCTCGAACTCCGCTTTCTTGGCGTCCGACGCTTCGGTCTGGTTGAGGGCCTGCCACTCGGCATAGGGCATGCCGTAGACGATCTCGCGCGACTGATCCTTTGAGAGTTCGACGTCCTCGGCATTGGCCGCCTCGCGATACCAGTTCGACAGGCAGTTGCGGCAGAAGCCGGCGAGGTTCATCAGGTCGATGTTCTGGACGTCGCTGCGTTCCCTGAGGTGATCGACCAGCCGGCGAAAGGCGGCGGCTTCGAAATCACGCTTCTGCTCGTCGCTGAGTTCGGTCATCAAAACCTCCGTCATAGCGGCCCGGTGCGCGAGCCGAATTTCTTTACCGCATGTATATCGGGACGGCGGTCTATCGCGTCAACGATCGGCGCCAGGCGCTCGGCCCAGGCAAGCGCGCCTTTCTGGTCGGATATCAGGTCCTGGCGGATCTCGATCAGCGCGTGGGCATAGCCGTTGACGATGGCATGCCTGAACATGGTGTCGCCGCGCAGCGCGCCGTCATAGGGCTCGTTGTCGCCGACGATGAGGTTCTCGTCCTGCGCCAACATATCGATCAGCGGCCGCGCCACCCGGTCGTCCAGATCCCACAGGATGCCGACATGCCACGGGCGCTGCCTGCCTTGCATGACCGGCGTGAAGGAATGCACGGAGAAGATGAAGGGCGCCCGGCCGGAAGCCTGCGCGACCGAGGCGATCACGGCGCCGACGGCGTCGTGGTAGGGCCGGTAGAAGCGGTCGAGCCGCCTTTCGCGCTCTTCCGGCGCGATGGGATAGTTTCCCGGCACGACGGTACCGTCATAGAGCTGGCGGATGAGCGTCGGATCGTCCTCGCCGCGATTGGGATCGATCAACAGCCGCGAAAAATTGGCGATCACCGCCGGCACGTCGAGCAAGCCGGCGAGTTCGCGCGTCACCGCCTCGACGCCGATGTCATAGGCGATGTGCCGGTCGAATTCCGCCGCCGGCAGGCCGAGGCTGCCATAGTCGTCGGGCAGGTCGCGGCGGGCATGATCGGCCAGAAGCACGATGCCCCGCTTGCGGTCGCCCTCGACAATGTCGAAAGGCGCGAAAACTGTGGATCGGGTCATTGGCGGGAAATGGTCTGTTCGCTGGCTTCCGGGGAGGATGCTATCGTCATTCCACGAAGACGACGCGTGCGCAATGCCGTTGTTTGGCCAAGGTTTATCGGGAAATCTGGCGGAGGGCGACGGATAGTGCGCCGGGAGCCTTCCTAAATCGATTGGAATTGATCAAAACGGCGCGTTGACATGCGCCCGGACTTTTCCGAAAAGGGGCGCAGAGAGATGCAGATGTGGTTCTTGAGGGGTTTTCGGATGGGTTCCGCTGGCAGGCAGCGCATGCGCTCTGCCTTTGCCATGCCGTTCCTGACCGTGGCCGTTGGCCTGTCGGCGATGGTCATGGCCTCGCCGGCGCGCGCCGATTTCCGCGTCTGCAACGCCACGCAGAACCTGGTCGGCGTCGGCATCGGCTATCGTGCAAAGGCCGGCTGGATCACCGAGGGCTGGTGGCACATTGAAGGATCGAGTTGCAAGACGTTGATCGAAGGGCCGCTGTCATCAAGGTTTTACTATCTTTATGCAGAAGACGCCGAGCGCGGTGGACGCTGGGACGGCCCGATCAACATGTGCGTGGCTGAAAAAGAGTTCAAGATCGCCGGCGTAAACGACTGCGTCGCCCGGGGCTTCCAGCGCGCCGGATTCCAGGAATATGACACGGGCGAACAGGCAAGCTGGATGGTCCAGCTGACCGATGAGCCCGCAACGGGAGGCGCACCAGCCGCCCCGGGAACAAACAGTCAATGAGACGCAGCCGCAAGGTCAAGATCCTAGCCACAATCGGTCCGGCCTCCTCCTCCGAGGAGATGCTGCAGAAATTGTTCGAAGCGGGCGCCGATGTGTTCCGCATCAACATGAGCCATACCGATCACGAACTGATGCGCACGCTGGTCGGCCGCATCCGTGCCGTCGAGGAAAAGGTCGGCCGGCCGATCGGCATCCTCGCCGACCTGCAAGGCCCCAAGCTGCGCGTCGGCAAGTTCGCCAATGGCAAGGAAGTGCTGACGCCAGGCCAGACCTTCACGCTTGACGACAATCCCGAGCCCGGCACGTCGACCAGGGTCTATCTGCCGCATCCGGAGATCCTGAGCTCGGTCGAGCCCGGTCACCGTCTTTTGATCGACGACGGCAAGCTCGAGCTGAAGGCGGTGAAGAGCGACGGCAAGTCGATCGTCTGCACGGTCGTAGCCGGCACCACGATTTCCGACAAGAAGGGCGTCAGCCTGCCCGATACCGACCTGCCGGTCGGCGCGCTGACCGAGAAGGACCGCAAGGACCTCGACGCGGTGCTCGCCACGGGCGTCGACTGGATCGCGCTGTCCTTCGTGCAGCGCCCCGAGGATCTGGCCGAAGCGCGCAAGATCGCGCGTGGCCGCGCGCTGATCATGGCCAAGATCGAAAAGCCGCAGGCCGTCGCCCGGCTGGCCGAGATCATCGAACTCTCCGACGCGCTGATGGTCGCCCGCGGCGATCTCGGCGTCGAGATGCCGCTGGAAGCCGTGCCCGGCATCCAGAAACAGATCACGCGCGCCGCGCGCCGTGCCGGCAAGCCGGTGGTGGTCGCCACGCAGATGCTGGAATCGATGATCACGGCACCGGTGCCGACCCGCGCCGAAGTCTCCGACGTTTCGATCGCCGTCTTCGAGGGCGCCGACGCCATCATGCTGTCGGCGGAATCGGCGGCGGGTGCCTATCCGGTCGAAGCCGTGGCAATGATGAACCGCATCGCCACCAAGGTCGAAACCGACCCGACCTATGCCGGCATCATCAACGCCCAGCGCTCCGAGCCGGAAGCGACCGGTGCCGACGCTATTTCACTGGCTGCCCGCGAGATCGCCGAGACGCTGAAACTGTCGGCGATCATCACCTACACCGCATCCGGCACCACCGGCCTGCGCGCGGCGCGCGAACGGCCGCAGGTGCCGATCATCGCGCTGTCGCCGATCCTGAACACTGCCCGGCGGCTGTCGCTTCTGTGGGGCACGCATTGCGTCGTCTCGCCCGACGCCACCGATCTCGACGACATGGTCAACCGCGCCTGCCGCATTGCGCTGGAAGAAGAGTTCGGCAAGCCGGGCGACCGCGTCATCATCACGGCCGGCGTGCCGCTGAGGACGCCCGGCTCGACCAACATGCTGCGCATCGCCTATGTCGGGTCGGAAACGCAGGGCAGCCGGTAGGGATTTCTTCTTCTTGGCGGAAGCGTGTCGCGCGGTTTCGTGCGGCTCGCTGTGGCCGTATTGCAACAAAGGCCCCGGACAATGATCCCGGCCTTTGTGTCGACACGGGGTCGCCCTGATCGCCTCTAAAAGGAAGAGAGGCGGCACCGATGGTCGCCTGTCCCCGTCGGCAATTACCATCATTTGAAAGCAGTATTGAATGTCATGTCTTGTTTCGCGGCGGTCGCTTTTGACCGGACTGTCGCTTGCTGGGGTCTCGGCGATCTCGGCCTGTGCCCAGATGCCCAGACAATCGATCGGCCTGGCCGCTTCTCTTGCTCCGCCGCCGCTTGAACCGACACCGGAAAAGGCTCCAGTCGAAGATGCCGCGCCTGCAGCCCCGGCGTCGCCCGACTACGCCAGCATGTACAGCGCGGTCGAAGACGGCGGCCATGCGCTGCCAGCGATCCCCTTCAGCAAGGTCGACGAGCGGTTCCTGCGGCAGATCGTCGACGATCCGACAGGCGAAAAACCCGGCACGATCGTGGTCAACACGACCGACAAACACCTTTACTGGGTGCTCGAGGGCGGCAAGGCCATGCGCTATGGCGTTGGTCTCGGCCGCCAGGGCTATTCCTGGAAGGGCCGAGCGATCGTCCAGTGGAAACGCAAATGGCCGACCTGGACGCCGCCTTCGGCAATGATCCGCAGGGACCCGAAGCTGGAGAAATGGCGACAGGGCATGCAGCCAGGCATCAGCAATCCGCTCGGGTCGCGCGCCCTGTACATCTTCAAGGACGGCGTCGACACGCTTTACCGGATTCACGGATCGCCGGACTGGAAGTCCATCGGCAAATCCGCGTCATCGGGCTGCGTGCGCATGTTCAACCAGGACGTCATGGATCTCTACGATCGCGTTCCCGGCAAGACGCCGCTTCTGGTTATCTAGAGAGGCGCTTCAAGATTCTGGATTGCCGCCCGAATGGCTTCAAGCCGTCGCGATCCCGAGCGATCTTGCCGCGGCCTCCGCGTGGTCTATGCGCTGAAGGAACCGGCGCGCACGCGGAACGGGGTCGTATAGGTACTGGTCCGGGCCAAGCATCTTTCGCTGGTTGAGTTCGGTCGTATCGAGCAGATCGAAGTCGACTTTCACGATCGTGCAATGCCAGCCGGCGTTGCGCGACGCCCAGCCTCTTTCATGGTGTTCGAGCAGCCGGTCTCGGACGGAATAGCCATGGTAGTCGAAAGCGATCACGCCGTTCGTCACATAGATATGGTTTCCCGAAAAACCCTCGGCCGGGATGATCCGCTCCGCATCAAATCCTTCAAGCGGGGGATGCTCGAGGAAGGTGCCGGCGAGAATGGCGCATGCGCCGTAGCCAAAGAAGATGCGATCCGGCAGCGCCCATCGCTTTTCCGGATTTTTCTTGATGCCGTGGTTGAGGACATACATGTCAGGTCGGCGCGAGTTCGGCCTGGGGCTCCTTGATGTCAGCGCATTTGCCGGCCCCATAGGCATCGCCGGCAATCCGCGCTTCCACCGTTCTGGCCATCGCTTCCAGATCAATATTCTTGCCGGCTACCTTCCCGATGGCGCCGACGACGAGGTCCGGGGCGATCCAGTCCGGCTTGTGGCCGAGATTGTGCACCCAGACGAGCTCGGCGCCCGGGATGTCGCGCGCCAGGCCG